>ENA-ORDC01000135-ORDC01000135.1-marine-metagenome-genome-assembly--contig:-NODE-135-length-81904-cov-13.029599_pt1 | contig 81904 bp, 82 predicted proteins | sample MGYA00237783_ERZ508515 | MGnify/ENA primary metagenome ERZ508515 (study PRJEB26186, sample SAMN06268792) | marine metagenome | isolation source: Eden Landing Ponds, San Francisco, CA, USA | place...
TTGCATGCCGGTCTGTAGCTACCGGGTGTGAACTGGAACCACTGGTTGCGCAACAGCTTCATCACGGGGTTGATTCTGATCGCACCCCTCGTGATCACGGTCATCGTCCTGCAGTTTCTCCTGGGGTGGTTGACCGGATTCGTCAGCCCAGTCGTCGACGCGACCGACCTCGCACAGATCACGGGCGAGATCGAGTTTCTCGCGCAGTTGCTGGCCCTGGCGATTCTGGTGGCATTGATCATCCTCGTGGGGTTGCTCGCCCAGTGGGGGATCGTCGATCGGTTTTCCGGTGGATTCGGGCGCGTAATCGGCGTGATCCCGATGGTCAGGGTGATTTACGCCAGCGTCCGGCAGGTTTCGAACTCGCTGATGAGTTCGGGAAGTCGCTACGAGAGCGTCGTTCTCGTCGAGTGGCCACGAGAGGGGATGTATGCGATCGGCTTCGTCACCGCCGAGAGCCCCGAGCCAGTGCAGACGATCACCGGTGAAGCCTACAACGTTTACATCCCGAACAGTCCCAACCCGACCAACGGCCACCTCGCGTTGCTCCCCGACGACGAAGTCCACGAGATCGATATGTCTGTCAGGCGAGGAATTCGGTTGATGGTCACCACCGGGATGGCCGAGACCAGCGAAGACCTCGAAGAACTGGAGGCCGAAGTCGACGTCAACTTCGAGGAATTGACCGACGATGCTGACGATGACCCCGACGAGTCGGAGCAATCTGAGTAGGAGAGCGCCGGTGCGCTACATGTAGGCGGCGTCCCAGCGCGTGGGTTTCCGGCTGTTACCACAGCTGTCACACTCGATACGCCCCATCGCGTCCATCGCATTGGCCAGTTTGTCGCAACTCGCACAGTAGTAGCCGTAGCGGTCGGTCCCGGCCTCGTCAGCGTAGACGGTATGGAAGGCCGCAAGTGAACCGCGGTCGGACTCGTCGCGGTTGACGAAGACCGACGTTCCGTCGTCGAGTGTCAATTCCTGCATCCCGGAGGGGGTTTCGATGTAGATGTTCTCGACGTGGGTTCTGCCGTCGACGTCGAGTTCGCGTCGGCCGACCTTCGTGAAGCCGTACTTGCCGAAGAAGCTGTTTCCTTCGGTGTTGTCCGCGAGGACGCGCCCCTGGACCGTACTCGCGCCCTGCTCGTGGAGTCGTTCGCGGGTCTGTTCGAACAGGTCGGTTCCGATCTCTTCGCCCCGATAGGCGGGGTCGACGTGCAGCCACAGCAACATCGCTTTCTGGTGGCCGTCCCGCCCCTCCTCGAAGACGGCCGTCTCTTCGAGCGTGCTCTCGGAGAACCCGACGACCTGCTCGTCGATCTCGATGACGAGCAGCAGGCGGTCCTCGTCTTCGAGGGTCTCGGCGAGTCGGTCTTCGCCGTACCACTCTTCGACGGCACTGGTGATTGCCTGGGGACTCAGCGAGTAGGAGGTCTCCAGGGAGCGGCGGGCGATATCTCGGATCGCTGGACGGTCGGCTGGCCTCGCGCGGCGGACAGTCATACAAGTGGATTCGCTCTCCGGAACCAAAAAGACAGACGCTCCGGGCGAATATTTCCCGATGGGTCCGAGCGGCCGCTGCACGAACCGAGAGTGTCGTAACGCTAAAGAGTCGAACCCGCCTTCTTGTATGTAACATGAATATAGTACGTCCAGTCGGGAGGTGGTGCTGTGGGTGTCGAGATTACGGAGTCGCCAGTTAGCGAGGACGAGTTCGAGGAGATGAAGACGTTCGTCCGCGACTATCTCACCGCGAGCGTCGAAACCGAAGACGAAGGCGGACGAATGCGATGGTATCCCTGGCACTCCGCAGAGTACCGGTTCAACCACATCCTGAACGTCGTCGATCTCGCCGAAGAGATCGCCCGCAAAGAGGGGGCGAACGTCGACGTGACCCGCGTCGCGGCGCTGTTTCACGACATCGCCAAACTCGAAGCCGAGCAGGACCGCCACGCCGAGGTCGGCGCGAACATCGCCAAGGAGTACCTGACGACTCACGGTGACTATCCGCCGTCGTTCGTCGAGCAAGTCGTCGAGGCCGTCCGGGACCACTCCTATCAGGGCGAGTTGACGGACCTGCCACTCGAAACGCAGTGTCTCATCGAGGCAGACGTCCTCGACAAGGTCGGGGCAAACGGTGCGACGCTGCTGCTGTTGCGCATGGGCTATGAGTCCCGGACGCACATGGACGCCTCCGAGATGGTCGAACGGGTCATCGAGCGCGGCAAGGACGCCAAAGAGCGGATCCGAAGCGACGCTGCCGAGAGTGCTGCCCACCGGCGACTCAAGCGCGTCGTCTGGCTCAAGGAGTGGCTTGAAGCCGAGGTTGCCGACATGGAAGACGACACCGACCCCTTCAACGTGGGCGACGTCGACGCCGCCGAGCGCTAGAGTAGCGTCCCCAACGCGTCGGCCAGAAAGAGCACTCCGAAGCCGGCGTAGGCGACCGCCGAGAGCGTTGCGACCGCCGGTGCAAGTCGGTCGGTTCGGGCCGCACCAGCGGTCAGAGCGGCCGGAAACGTGGTGATCCAGACGAGGATCCCGCCGAACAGCCCCACCAGCAACAGTGGGGTTCCGGTCTGGACCACGATCGCGCCTGCGAGCGACGAGTCGGCCGAGAGTGCCGTCGCGAAGACGTCGATCCGGCCGGGTTCGAGCAGCCCGACGCCGACCGTCAGCCAGAAGAGAATCTGATAGGGGTTGGTGATTGCCAGCACGAACGCTTTCACGAATCCGCGGCGTTCGGCCGTGACGGTGTCGGATCGTCTGAATCCGGCCGCCCGATCGCGGAACGCGCCGACAGCGAAGTACAACAGCAGGAGGCCGCCGATCCCGACGAGCACTCCCTGCAGGGTCGGTGAGCGTTGCAGAAGGGCGACCACGCCCGCCAGCGAGAGAGCGAGAAAGCAGGCGTCGGCGACCATCGCGCCCAGACCGGCGGTGAACCCCGATCGCCAGCCACCGACGACGCTCTCCTCGGCGATGACGGCGTTCATCGGACCCGGTGGGGCGGCGAGCGCGAGCCCGAAGACGACCCCGGCGGCGGCGGTCACGGCCGATTCCAGCAATGCCATCGACGGGCGTAGGCTCGACACCGAGAAAAGTCCGGCGAGAGCGGCTTGTCAGGGGATGGTCAGTCTCGGGCGATCACTGGAACATGCTGACGGGCTGGGCCTGTGAGCGTTCGTCACCCGCTTGTTGCATTCGCTGGGCGAGTTTCTCTTTGGCCTCGCTGATCTCCTGTGCGCGCTCGACGAGCGATTCGGTGTCGACGTCGATGTCGGCCAGCGGCCCGACCGCCCGTTCGAGCAGAGCCTTCGCGGCCGCGGGATCCGGGAACTGCGGGCTGGCCTCGACGACGAACCCGAGACTGTCGAGGTCGTTCATACCGGCCTGGTAGAGCAGCGCGCCTGTCGGGCCACTCACGACCCCGCGCTCGCTCGGCGTCTGCACGTCGAGATCAGCCAGTCGCGTTCCTGCGTCGCCGGTCGCGATCCCGAAGACGTCGGTCGTCTCCTGGCCGCTGCGCTGGGCCCCGGTGACGAACAGCGGAAGGGCGTCGACTTCGGCGAACCAGCCAGTCACACAGCCGGCGAACTCCTCGGCGGCCGACGGCGAGATGGGGATGTCACTCTGGAGGACGAGCAGATCACGCTGTTCGTCCGCGTGGATTCGGACCGGGGCTTCGATTCCGTGGCCGTCGGCATCGTAGACCGCCACCTCCGGCAATCCCTTGCAGTGACAGGAGGCGTAGTGGTCCATCTCGAAGGTGTCGACGAGGTGATCGACAGCGATCTTGCCGACGAGTCCGAGGCCGGGTAGTCCCTCGACCAGCACTGGATCGTCGAGTTCGATATCCTCGCGGTGAACGTTGACGTGCGCCATACCTGTGTCAACGCGAGACAGGGATTTACGGTTTGGCCTACTCGCGACCGTCTGCTTCGAAACCCACAAGCCCGGACCTCGCCAACGACTCGCCAATGGACGACGTCCTGGCGCGGTACGAGCCGATCGTCGACGATTTCGAGGCCTTCCGGGCGGCCTGTGAGCGGCCGCTCCCGTCGGCGGTCAGGGTCAACACGATCAAGACCACTGTCGAGCGGGCGATACAGGGTCTCGAAGAGGCCGACCTCGACTTCGAGCCAGTCGAGTGGCATCCCGGGCTCTTCCGGATGCCCGGCGAGCAGCCCGGCGCGAACTGGCCCTATACGCACGGCTGGATTCACGGCCAGGAGGAAGTTTCAGTCGTGCCAGCGACAGTGCTCGACCCACAGCCGGGCGAACGCGTCTGGGACGCCTGTGCCGCGCCGGGGAGCAAGACCACCCAGCTCGCAGCCCTGATGGACGATTCTGGCGTTGTCGTGGCGACCGACAACAATCTCGGGCGACTCTCGGCGCTGCGCTCGAATACCGAGCGCCTGGGCGTGACCAACGTCGCCGTCACCAACGAAGACGCGCGCAACCACTCGCTGAAACCCTTCAGCGGGGCGGAGTACGACCGCTCGCTCGTCGACGTCCCCTGCTCGTGTGAGGGGACGATCCGCAAGAATCCCGATACCCTCGACGAATGGACGCTCGACCACGTCGAGGGGATCGCTGGCGCGCAGAAAGGCATCCTGAAGCGCGCGATCAAGGCGACCCGCGAGGGCGGCACCGTCGTCTACTCGACGTGTACCTTCGCGCCCGAGGAGAACGAGGCCGTTCTGGACTACGTACTCGATTCCGGAGAGTGCCGGCTACTCGACTTTGACCTCCCACTGGAATCGCGGCCCGGCGTCACCGAGTGGCAGGGTCGTACGTTCGATCCTGCAGTCGAACGGGCGAAACGGATCTATCCGCATTTCAACGACACGGGCGGGTTCTTCGTCGCGAAACTGGAGGTGACGGCATGAGCGAGGACACTCGCGAAGAAAACGTGAGTCACCGCTTCGATCGATTGCCCGCGACCGAATCCGACCGCGAGGTCGACGGACGACCGACTCGCGAAGCCGTCCTCGAGTTCTGGGAGGAACGCTTCGGAATCGATTCTGCAGTCTTCGAGGAGTACTCCTTCTGGGAGCGTGGCAACGGCAAGATCTGGGCGTTCGCGGGCGAGCTGGAGACGCCTGTCGACATCGAGGCTCTCGGGATGTCGTTCATGCGGACCCGCCAGGAACACTGGAAGCCGACGACCGAGGCCGTCCAGCGATTCGGTCCTCACGCGACGCGCAACGTCATCCAGCTCTCCCGGAGCGAGGCCGAGGCGTTGCTCGCGGGCTACAGCCAGGAACTCGACTGGGACGGTGACTGGGGTTATCTGATCGCCAGTCACGAAATCGCGGGCGACAGCGAACCGATCGGCGTCGGGCTGTACGTCCACGGCGAGTTGCGATCACAGATTCCGAAAGGGCGGAGACGCGAGTTCGGCGAGTAGAGCGCGATTCACTCCTGCTCGGGGCCGCGGTGGATCGACTCGTGGGTCCGGACGATCGACTCCAGATCCTCGACTTCGTCTTCCAGCTCGTTGGCGAGTGTGCTCGCCCGACGCTTGAGTAGCCGATACTCCTCGTCGTCGTCCAGTTCCGACTGTGCGTGTTCGTCTTCGAGGACCAGCAGCTTCGACATAATTCCCAGAAATTCTTCGAGCGTAGGGTTCTGCGCATCTCGGTCGACGTGCTGATCGAGCGTCCGCAACAACGTGTCCTCGTCGACGGGCTTGGTGAGGTAGTCGTCGAAGTCCATCTCGAGGATGTTGAGCTCCGGGTCCACGGCAGTGACCATGATCACAGGAACGTCGTACCCCTGCCCACGCATGGCTTCGAGGACGTCGTCCCCGTGGATATCGGGCATCCGCCGATCCAGGAGGACGGCCGCGATGTGTTCGTCCATCGTCTCCAGTGCCTCCCGGCCGCCGTAGGCCACGACCGGGTCGTACTCCTCTTGTAATCGCAAGGCGTAGAGATCAGCCACGTCACTCTCGTCGTCGACGACGAGGACGGCCGGTCTCGATTCAGGGGTTGCCGACACGATTATTGGATTGTACTCTCCAGAACGGCAATAGTCTTGCCCGACACTGGAGCGCACCGATTACACACCTTCTAAGTAGAGCGGCACGGACGAACTGGTATGCACGCCACTGCGAAGGCCCATCCGATCCAGGGGCTCGTCAAGTATCACGGAATGCGCGACGCAGAACTTCGCTATCCCTACCACGACAGCATCAGCGTCTGCACCGCGCCGAGCCACACGAAGACGACGATCGAGTTCGACGACAGCCTCGACGGCGACACCTACGAGATCGACGGCGAGATCGTCGACGGCCGCGGTGCCGAGCGGATCGAAGACGTGATCGATGAAGTACGTGATCGGGCCGGCATCGAGACGCCTGCTCGCGTCGTCAGCGAGAACTCCTTCCCGACCAACATCGGCTTTGGCTCTTCGGCCTCGGGATTTGCCGCGCTTGCGACGGCCGCAACCGAGGCCGCAGGGCTCGATCTCACCCATCCCGAAATCTCGGCGATTGCGCGCCGTGGCTCTGCCTCGGCCGCCCGCGCAGTCACGGGCGCGTTCTCACATCTCTACTCAGGGTACAACGACGAGGACTGTCGCTCCGAGCGGATCGAATCGCCGCTGGAAGACGACCTGCACATCGTCGCGGGGATGGTCCCCTCCTACAAGGAGACCGAGGCAGCCCACGAAGAGGCAGCCGACAGCCACATGTTCGACGCCCGGATGGCGCACATCCACGAGCAGATCGACCAGTGCCGCGACGCGCTCGCAGACGGTGATTTCGCCCGGACGTTCGACCTTGCCGAGCAAGACTCGCTGTCGCTGGCGGCGACGACGATGACCGGCCCCGCGGGCTGGGTCTACTGGCAACCGCGCACGATCGAGATCTTCAACACGGTCCGTGAGCTTCGCGAGGAGGGTGTCGACGCGTACTTCTCGGTCGACACCGGCGCGAGCGTCTATATCAACACCACCGGCGATGACGTCGACCGCGTCATCGAGGCCGTCGCCGACTGTGGTGTCGACACGCGCCACTGGACGGTTGGCGGCCCGGCCCGGATTCTGGACGCGGACGAGGCGCTATTCTAGGCTCGACGGTCGAGACGACCACCACCGCCCTTACTTTGGTCCGGGCCGTAGCGGGGGTATGCGAGTTGCTGTCTTTGGCGGCGGATACGCTGGCCTCCCGCTCGTTCGCGCGCTCGAACGGACGCTCCCCGAGGAGGACGAGATCGTTCTGGTCGACGCGAGTCCGACCCACACGGTGCGACACGAGGTGCATCGCGTCATTCGACGCCCCTCCCTAGCCGACGATATCACGATTCCCTTTGAGGAACTCCTCGATCGGGCAGAACACCGACAACGTCGCGTCGACGAGATCGACGTCGACGACCGGACCGCGACGTTCGCGGACGGTGAGACGCTCGAGTTTGACGCCGGGGCGGTCTGTCTCGGCGTCGAGACGAACTTCTACGACTTGCCTGGGGTCCACGAGCATGCCACTCCCCTCAGGACGATCGAGCACGCCGAGCGGATCCACGAGGCGTTTCACGAGCAGGTCTCCGACGGTGGACACGTCGTCGTAGGCGGAGCCGGCCTCTCGGGGATTCAGGTCGCCGGCGAGTTGCGAGCGCTGGCCGACGAGCAGACAGAGGACGTGACCGTCACGCTGCTCGAACAGGAGGCGACTATCGCACCCTCGTTCCCGGCCGACGTTCGGGCCGCTTTGCGAGACGAACTCGACGCACAGGGGATCGACGTTCAGACGAGCGCCACAGTCGAACGCGCCGACGACTCGACGATCGAACTGGCCGACAGAGAGTCCGTCGACTACGATCAGTTCCTCTGGACAGGCGGTATCCGGTCGACCGACGCCGTCGGGGCGGACCGACCGACCGTCCAGAGCACGCTCAGACTCACAGACCGGGTGTTCGCGCTCGGCGACGCCGCCCGCGTGATCGACGTCGACGGCCGAGCAGCACCGGCAACCGCTCATACCGCGGTCAGACAGGCACCGATCGCTGCCGAAAACATCAGCAGGCTCCTCGATCACGACCGCACTGACGCCGGCGGTTTCGAGCCCAGATTGAAGCGGTACGACTACGACCAACTGGGCTGGCTGGTCAGCGTCGGCGATGGTGCCGTGGCCAAAGTCGGCCCGCAGATCCTCCGGGGGACGGCTGCCGTCGCGGTCAAGCGCTCGGTCGGCGTGGGCTATCTGACCTCTGTGGGATCGGTCACAAAAGCGGTGGATCTCGTCCGCGAGGAGTTCGACCTCGGTGGCGAGCGCGGCGGATAAGCTACTCTTCGGCCTGTTCGAGCGCGACCTGGGGCGTCGTCCAGATGACGAACTCCTCGTCGCGTTCGATGACGCCCTTGATCGCCTTGCGATTCAGTGGTGATTCTTTGACCTCGGACTCGGTGATCGGGAGGACTTGCCGGACCTCGTCGACGATCCAGCCGGCGTGGCCCTGGTCCTCGAACGTCTCGGCGTCGAAGACGACGATCAACTGCTCGTCGTCGTCTTCATCGATGTCGAGTGCGATCTTCGGATCGAGGATCGTCGTGATCTGTCCGCGCAGGTCGACGACGCCGTGGACGTGCTCGGGCGTGTTCGGAACCCGCGTGACGCTCTCCTCTTTGACGATCTCCTCGACGTGCTGGATGTCGAGACAGTAGTGCTCGTCACCGAGCCGAAACTCCAGGACGCGTATTTCTTCTTCCTGTTCGGCCTCCGCATCTGATTCCTCGGCTACTGTCGACGCGTCGGTGTCCGTCGCTTCTGTCCGCTGTTGGTCTTCGTCGACCTCGAAGGCAGCCGCCGCCGAGGCCGCTGAGGCCGCGGTCTGTGCCGTGTCGCCGTCGTCGCTGTCACTCCCACCGGGCGGCTCTGACTCAGCAGCCGCCGATGCCGTCGTCTCGGTTCCCTCGTCTTCGAACCACTCCCCGGACGAGGCAGGGCCTTCGATCTCGGCGGTCTCCCCCTCGTCTGCAGTCGAGTCACTCGAGGACGACATCGTGGCGTCGTCGATTTCCGGTTCCGTGACGGGTGGTTCGTCTGTCACCGTGCCGGTCGTCTCGTCGGTCGAGGCGGTCGCGCTCGACGGCGGTTCTTCGCCGTTGGTCGACCCCGGTGGGTGCTCCGATTCCGTCGCATCGGTGGCTGTGTCGTTGTCGACAGCTGTCTGTTCCTCTGCGGAACTGCCGACGGTTTCCTCGTCTTCGGTGGTCGATTCCTCGTCGGGGTCGTCGCCGCGGTGACCCTCTCGCATCTGTCGGATCCGTCGTGCTCTGTCCATTCGTTCGTCGTCACTCATAGTGGGACCTCCTGATCTGCGTGTCGCGTCTCGGTCTCGAACCGTTCCTCGAAGCTATCGGCAATCTCCAGAAAGACGTCGGCCATGTCGACCGACTCCCCGAAGGCGAACACGGAGCTGCCGGCCGAGAATGCCCGCTGAAGGGCCACACGCTTGCGAACTTCCCAGACTGGGAAGTCCGCGAAGACCTCGTTGAGCCACTCCAGCATCACCTGATCCTCGTTGGTTTTCTCGACCCTGTTAGCGACGACGCCCATCGTTTCGACGGTGATCCCCGTCTGGCCCTCCAGGGCCGCCAGCTGGTCGATCAGCAGTTCGATCGCCCGTTCGGACGTCGCCTCCGTCAGTGCCGGGATCAACACGTGCTGGGCCGCGTAGATCCCCGTGTCCGTGAGCTTGCCGTAGAACGGTGGCGAGTCGATGATGACGTAGTCGTACTCGTGCTCGACCTCGTCGAGGGTGTCGTCGAGCACCGTCAGCGCGTGCGGGCCGGTGACGCCCTCCGGCCTGACGTTGATCGCCAGGGAGGCCAGCTCCGCGGGATCGATCGTGGACTCGGGATCGTTTTTGACGCGGGCGATCAGATCAGCGATCGTCAGTTCGTGCTCGGCTTGCAGGAGGTCGATGTTACTCGGCAGGACATCCATCTCCTCGTGTTCGACGATGAGGTCGTTGACCAGATGGCGCTTGCGGTGGTCGGTCAGCACGTCGAAGAACGTCGGCGGGTCCTTGTCGTAGGCGTCCAGCAAGCCCAGACCCTCCGTCGCGTTCCCCTGTGGGTCCAGATCGACGAACAACACGTCCTGACCCCGCTCGTTGAGCGCGCCGGCGACGTTGATCGCAATCGTCGTCTTACCCGTGCCGCCTTTGGCGTTGGTCACGCAGACCCGTGGGGCCGTCGAATCGGTGCTCATTTCGACTGTTAGCCTACACTCTGGGTCGACGCGTTATAAAAATACGCTCCGGCCTATCAAATCAGAAAATCGGGCAGTCGACCGGTTTCGGCTCCGATTATGGCCGTCGCCGCTCTTCAAGCAGGCGCGAGCCGACCACGAAGGCGCTGGTCAGGACTAACAGCAGTTGCTGGCCGGACTCGACGATCGGGAAGATCCGCTCGACGCTGCCAGATTCGCCGCCGCTCTCGGAGGGGCTCGGATCGACACCAGTCCGGAAGCGATCGCCGACCTCCTCGGTCGAGCCGACCGCGACCTGCCCGGAGTCCGGCGAACCAGACGGCGATTCGGTCGGCGAAAGGTCGACGAACGTCTGCACGAGTCCCTCTTTGGTTGAAATCCGGATGTGGCCGTTCAGCACGTAGAACTGGTCGTGGAGTGGATAGAGAAGATTGACACCGTTCATGAACAGGTCCGGCCCGATCCCGGCGAAGACGATCGCGGCGATCGCGACCCACCCCGTTCTGACGCCGTCACTGCCGAACTGTTGCCCGACGAACGATCGTTCGCGAATCCGCGTGTCGTAGACGAGCAAGCCGACCAACAGGAGGGGCAACAGGAGCGTGTGGAAGGCCGCGCGGTGTGCGCCGACGATCCACCAGCCGACGAAGACATCGAGGTCGATACCGATCACCGCCCCGAGCACGACTGCGAGTGATCGAACGCCGAAGGTATCGCGTAACAGCGCGACCGCGATCAACCCGGCGAGCGCGACGTGGACGACCGTCGAAACCATGTCCGGAGCCTGGTCACGAGCGAGTAAATCCCTTCTGACGGTTCGGCAGTCGTCGAATCGAGGTTCGACAACGCTTATTCGGGCGGGCGTCCATCCTCTGGTATGGATGTCGACGCGGACGCACGCCGGCGACTGGCCGAGCGGATCGCCGGGGAGATCACGCTCAGCGACGACGCGGGGGCGACCCTCCGGAAGTGGCGAACCGACTTCGAGATCAGTCAGACCACACTGGCCGAGGAGTTAGACATCTCTTCGTCGGTGATCTCGGACTACGAGAGTGGTCGCCGGCCAAATCCCGGGACTGGCGTCATCGAGCGCCTCGTGACTGGGTTGCTTGACGTCGACGAGCGCCGCGGCGGGAGTCGGATCCGCCAGCACGCTCGCGTGCTCACGGCGGGGTTCGACCGCGAGGTCGTCCACGAACTCCGGGAGTACCCGGCGACCATCGACATCGAACGGTACTACGAGGCCATCGGCGCGACCGAGCTCGTCCGTGGGACCCAGGAGACGATCGCTGGCCACACGATCATCGACTCCATCGCGGCGATCACGCGCCTCTCAAGCGAGGAGTTCTACCGACTGTACGGCCAGAGCGCCAATCGCGCGCTCGTTTTCGGTGGTGTCACCCGCGGCGAGTCGCCGCTGGTCGCCATGCGCGTGGTCAATCCGACGCCCAACGTCGTCGTGCTCCAGGGAATCGATCCCGACGACGTCTGGGAACACGCTGCTGATCTGGCCCGGATCGACGGATTCTCGCTGGCGGTGGTCGACGCTGATCTCGAGACGACTCTCGAACGGCACCGCGGCTTGCCCTGACAGAGAGTATCACCGAACCGTTCACAATGGGGGTTGATTTCGGGGATATAGGGGTGGATTGACCGGTCTGTGTATTATATCTGCGTAGATACCGCTATGAGTCCTGGCAGGAGTCCTGGCAGATATATCGGCGTTCTCGGAGGCGCGCAAGGTCCAGGGCGCATATCCGTCACTTGGGGCTGAATGTTTGCGTCGGTGAGTAACCAGATCAAATAAATCAGACAGGTATTACAAATTACCAATTCCAGAGCGCTCGTATTCTTCGACAGTTCAATTCGAACGGCGAAATACCATGCTCTGCATTATGCACTTATACTGGGAAGTTCATTATCCCAGTATCAATGAGCGAGACGGCGGATACAATTCGCGTTCTCCACGTTGATGACGATTCAGACTTCGCCGACTTAGCCGCCACGTTCCTCAAGCGCGAGAACGACCAGCTGGATGTTCAGACTGCGACTAGCCCCGCCGAAGGACTGGATATACTTGCGGCCACGGAGCCGGACTGTATCGTCTCCGATTACGATATGCCTCGACAGAACGGCATCGAGTTTCTGAAAGCAGTCCGCCAGGAATATTCGGATCTCCCCTTCATTCTCTATACTGGAAAGGGATCAGAAGAGATCGCCTCAGAGGCGATATCGGCTGGCGTAACAGACTATCTCCAGAAGGACACCGGGTCCAGTCAATACACAGTCCTTGCCAATCGAATTGTGAACGCTGTCAGACAGTACCACTCTCAGCAAGTCATCGAAGAGACTGAGCGAAAGCTCTCTCAGATCGCGGATAAATCAGAAGACGTTCTATTCCTGGTCAATGCGGATTGGAGTGAATTTCTGTTCGTCAGCCCCTCTTATGAAGATATCTGGGGGGAATCTATCGCTGAACTGAAAGCGAATCCGGAGTCATTTCTGGAGAAGATTCATCCCGACGATCGAGAGAAAGTCCGCAAGTCTATGGAACGCCTCATGGACGGCAAGCCCGCCGAGATCGAATACCGCGTTCGTGGTGAGGATGGAGACTACTTCTGGGTTCGCGGCCCAAGCAAACCTATCTTCGACGAAGACGGTAACGTCTCTCGAATCGTTGGCTTTGCCCGAGATATTTCTGAACAGAAAGCACACGAACAGGAACTCCAGCAGGCCAGGACTCGAATGGAGTTCGCGCTTGACGCCACCGACGCTGTCGTCTGGAGCTGGAACGTCGACACCGACGTCACCGAGTTCTATCCATCCGCCGAGACTCTGTTCGGGACCGAGGTGGACACCCGGGAGGAATTTCTTGAAATCGTCCATCCGGAGGATCGACAGCAAGTCCAAGACATCTTGGAACTGGCACTGGAGACGGGTGAACTGAATCACGAGGAGTTCCGGATTCTCCGGGATGGAGAGGTGCGCTGGGTTACCGCGCCGGGCCAGCCGATTCTCGACGATGACGGGTCACATCGAGTGCTCGGCGTCTCTAGGGATATCACCGAACGCAAAGAGCGCGAACAACGCTTCACACAGGCAACGGCACGGCTTGAGGTACTCTTTGAAGAATCCCCTGATATGATTAATATCCACGATTTCGAGGGGAACATCATCGATCCAAACCCGCTTCTATGCGAAGAAACGGGATACGACGAGGAGGAGCTGACTGATATGAAAGTGTGGGAACTCGATCAGACAATCAACCCTGGGGAGGCACGCACTCTGTGGGAGGGGATGGATCACGGCGATCGCAAACGGTTTGAAGGTGTTTATCAACGACGTGATGGCTCCGAGTTCCCGGTTGAGATTCATATTAGACGCCTCGCTGTGAGTGGGGAAGATCAGTTTATCGTAATCAGCCGGGATATTACCGAGCGCAAAAATTACGAACAGGAGCTCCAACGAGAGCGTAATCTCTTCCGAGCGGTTTTCGAGGAAAATTTTGATACAATGATCCTGACTGACGACGATGGACAGTTCATCAAGGTCAATCAGAGCGCATCTGAGTTGTTTGGACTCTCAGAGGAAGCGTTAGTAGGCCGAACGATCGAGGAGTTCGCGCCGGAGGATTCTGATTTCGAGGAATCATGGCGAGAGTTCCAACCCTCCAGCCAGGACCGTGGGAGATTTCCGATTGTTCGACCGAACGGGGAAGAACGAACCGTCGAGTACGCCGCGACAAGAGATGTAACTCCGGGCCAACACTTGGCGGTTCTCCATGACGTGACTGAGCGAGAAGAGCGTCAGCGAAGACTCCACCGACAAAACGAGCGGTTGGAGGACTTTGCAAGCGTTGTCAGCCATGATCTCCGGAATCCGTTGAGTGTCGCTGAAGGTAGTCTTGAGCTTGCTCGTGAAGAGTGTGACAGCACGCATTTAGAGAGCGTCGACCGCGCTTTGGGTCGGATGGGAACCCTCATCGAGGACCTCCTGACACTGGCTCGTGAAGGCGAGACCGTCTCCGATCTTGATCCGGTTGATCTCCGCGCGATTGTCAAGAACTGTTGGGCAAACGTCGAGACGGCGGATGCCACGCTTGTCATTGACGTTGATAGACCAATCTGCGCTGATGAGAGCCGCCTGAAGCAGGTAGTCGAGAATCTCGTCGGTAATGCCGTCGAACACGGTGGCGATGACGTGACTGTTACTGTTGGTGAACTGGACGACGGCTTCTACGTTGCGGACGACGGATCGGGGATCCCAGAGACCGACCAGCATACTGTGTTCGACGCCGGCTACTCGACAAGTAACGAAGGAACTGGATTCGGGTTGAGTATCGTCAAACAGGTCGTTACTGCCCACGACTGGGAGATTCGAGTAACTGAGAGTTCGAAAGGTGGTGCGCGGTTCGAGATCACTAGCGTCGAGTTCGTAGCTGAATAGACGCGCTGTATCTCGCACGCTGCTCCTACCAGTAACCAATAGATCTTCAATCGAGATGTTCCCTCGTTCCTCTGTGCTGAGCGAAGCAGGGTAGCGAAGAACGGTCGTGAGAACATTCTCCTACCAGGCAGCCCTCCTTCTACGACTCGCAGCGCTGGCGGTCGAACGACGAGGTGGCGAACCCGTCGGTTTCGAGCTGGGTGGCGACCGCGTCGGTCAGTCGTTCGTTGTCCGCGTCGGGATAGTCGAGCCAGCCGCCGTCGGTGTGAACCCCACCGTCGACCTGCCCGGCGACGTTGTGCAACAGTGCGTGGGTGACCATCGCGACACGGAAAGAGACGTCACCGTTGTAGCTCTCGAATCTCGGGCCGTTGAGAATCGAGGCGTGACCGGGTGTCTCAGCGTAGCCGATCGTCTCGTCGTCCTGAATCTGCCCGAGAACCACCTGGTGGTAGGTGCAGTAGCGCTCGCCTAGCCGATTCTCGGTGTAGTAGCGGTCGACCGCTCCAGAGCTGCTGATCGGGACCGACTCGTCGAGGCGGCCGGCACGATCACCCGTCTCCACCAGGTGTAGATCGATTCCGGTCGAGCCGTCGGGGTTCTCGACGGGCATGTTCGCCCAGACCCCGCGTAACTGTCGTCGCTCTTCCCTGTCGAGTTCCTCGACCTCTGACCCGTAGTTGAGCTGGACGTACAGATCCATCTGGTCGGGGTCTGCGTTCGAGAGTGTCGCCCCGCCCGTCGTCTCACCAGTGGCTTCCCAGCTGTCCGGGAGTCCGTCGCCGTCGGTGTCGACCCCGGGCTCTTTCTGTGCGATGTCGCCGCCGCCTCGGCGGACGGCGTCGTCCTCGAACAGGCCGGGGATCTGCCCCGTGTACTGCCCATTCTTGATGTCGTTGACGACGTCGTCGATCGCCGTGTCCTCGGTCAGTGAGTCCGAGAGATAGGGGACGAACGCCGCGAATCCGACCATGAACACGACGGTGAATATGATCATGAACGCCAACCCCTTCGTCCGCGGGGAATTTGGGGTCACTCGTTCGTACCAGGTGGCGATCCTCGAGCCGCTCGCCGTCCCAACGGAGGTGAACAGTCTGACGGCCCCGAAGATCAGCAGGAAGGTGAAGACAAACAGCACGGCCATGCCGAGCCCGAGCAGCACGGACTCTGGGATCGGCTGGCCGATCCGGGTTGCGCGCTCGAAGGCCTGGCGAGTCACCCGTGCCGCCCACAGGATGGCGTCCGGCGCGAGCAAGACGACCAGCGCCGCGCCGACCAAGGCGGCGACGATCAACCGACGAAAGCCTCGCATATCCACGTCTACTAGAGAACAGGATATATCTCCTTCGCCGCCGAAGGTGGTTTTTGATCCCGGAACTCACAAATGAGTCCCAGGACAACGACACGTCGATGACCGACTCTGAGCCACCACTCGATCAGTTCTTCGACGACGTCGACACGGCACTCGCAGAGTACGATCAGGGGTACGTTGACGCCGACGCGACGCTGCAGGTCGTTCGATCACACGTCGAGGAGTTACGTGAGGCCGTCGAGGAGTAACCGGTGTCGATAACGATCCTGCAAGGACGAAACGCCGAGGTTAAACGGCCTGGACCGCTAATCCGGTCTAATGAGTCAAGAGCGGACTGAGGGCGATCTGCGGAACACCGGCCTCTCTCTGAAGCACGACCGCGAGTGGGACTACGAACTCGACCGAATCGTCAACGAGGTAGCTGAGCGCGACGCAAAGACTGTCGGACTGCAGTTTCCCGAGGGTCTGAAGCGCCGTGGTCCGGCTGTCACCGACGACCTTCGGGCGGAACTGCCCGACGACGTCAACGTGATGCTGTCGGGCCAGCCCTGTTATGGGGCCTGTGACCTCGATACGTACCTGATGCGGCGGACGGACGTGTTCGTCCACTTCGGCCACTCCCCGATGAAAGAGAGTGACAAGATCATCTACGTCCCGCTGTTCTCGAACGTCGACGTCTTCCCGATTATGGAGCAGGCCCTGGAAGAGGAACTGGCCCCCGCCGACGAGGACGGAGACGTCGGGCTCGTGACGACCGCCCAGCACATGAACAAGTTCGACGAGATGCGCGAATGGCTGGAAGCGCGCGGCTACGAGGTCCACACGCGAAAGGGAGACGACCGCCTGACCCACGAGGGGCAGGTCCTCGGATGTAACTACGCCAGCGCGGACGTCGACGCCGACCAGATCCTCTACGTCGGGGGCGGGAAGTTCCATCCGCTCGGACTGGCGATGGAACATCCCGACAAGAACGTCGTCATCGCCGATCCCGTCAACAATTCGGTCCACGTCGCCGACACCGAGCAGTTCATGAAACAACGCTACGCCGCTGTCCACAAAGCGATGGACGCCGACGAATGGGGCGTCATCTTCTGTACGAAGATCGGACAGGGCCGCTGGGACCAGGCCCAGGAGATCGTCGAGAACAACGACGACGCCTACCTGATCACGATGGACGAAGTCACGCCCGACCGCCTCACGAACTTTGGACTCGATGCGTATGTCAACACGGGCTGTCCCCGGATCACGACCGACGACGGTCCGCAGTTCAAGAAACCGATGCTCACCCCCCAGGAGTACCGGATCGCCGTCGGCGAAGAAGACTTGGAAGCCCTGGAGTTCGACACCTTCCACGGCACGTGGTAGGCACCGTCGTTGCCAATCAGACGAACCGTCTTGGGGGCCAACATATACATACGCCAGTACCGGTTATCTCGTGATGTGACCGACCACCTGTCGAACTGGATCCAGGCCAGAGAAGACGAACTTCTCGACGAGGCCACAGTTCCATCGGTATCGTTGGCGTCCGATGGTACGATCCAGTTCGCCAACGACGCCTGGCTCACACTGACGGGCTACGACCGAGAGACGGTCGTCGGTCGGCAATTCTCCACCCTGGTTCCGGACGCGCAGGCGACGAGGATCGATGCAGCCCTCCGCGCTGTCGGTCCGGATCGAACGATCGACTGTGATGTCCCACTGGAACACGAGGACGATATTCCACTCCCGGTCCATCTGACTGGCGAGGTCGAGGTCGATTCCGACGGGACAGTCACTCGGATCCATTGCCAGGCCAGGCCGCGGATGGCTTCGGCGACGCCGCGTGGAACGCTCGGCGAGCAGAATGCGTTGTTGCGAACGCTACTCGACGGATTACCGGTCGGAATCCTCGCAGAGACCACCAGCCGAACCGTGCTCGCAGTGAACGACGAACTGCTGTCCATGTTCGATATCCCACAGGAGCGCCACGACATCATCGGCGCAGACTGTGCCGGACTAGCCGAACAGGTGAGTACGGATTTCGACGATCCGTCGGAGTTCGTCACTGGTATCGAGAACCGAATCGACGACGGTGAACCAGTGCTGGGTGAGTTGCTCGAACGAGCCGACGGACGAGTCTTCGAGCGAAGCTATCTCCCGATCAAACTGCCGAGCGGAAGGGGCCATCTGTGGGTGTACGAGGAGGTCACTGACGAACAGTCCCGAAAGGCCGAACTTGAGACGTACGAACGGCTCGTCGAGGTCGCGCCCGTCGGTGTGTTCAGGACGACGACCGATGGCCGGGTCCTGACGACCAACCAGCGGATGGCTGACATCCTCGGCTACGAGGACGAATCGGAGCTGCTGGAACACTATCAGGATATCGAGCAGGAGCTCTACGTCGACCCGCAGCGCCGTCGGACGTTTCTCGACAGACTGCGGTCTGAGGATGTGGTCAAAGATTTCGAATACGAGGCCCAAACGAAAAACGGCGGTCGGCGCTGGCTTTCGATGAACGCACGACTCCTCGAGGAGCGCGACGATGGCGCACGTGTGATCACTGGCTTCACGTGGGACCTGACAGAGCGAAAGCGTCGCGAGCGACAACTGGCCGTGCTCGGGCGCATCCTCCGTCATAATCTCCGGAACGCGCTCACTGTCATCGAGGGCCAGGCTGATCTGCTCGCTTCTGGCAGTGCCGACTCGCCGCAGGATGCCCGGGAGATGATCGGCGACCACGCCGACGCACTGCTCTCCCTCGCCGACAAAGAGCGAGCGATCGCGAAATTGCTTCAGGGGACGACCGAACAGGGATCGAGAGACCTCAATGTGATCGCCGAGACGGTCAGGGCGGAGCTTCTTGCACAGTACCCGGAGGCAACGATCGATCTGTCTGCACCAAAGTCGGCGCCGGCGTCGGTGTGTCTCGGCTTCGAAGAGGCGATTCGAGAGCTGCTCGAGAACGCGATCGTCCACTCCGAATCAGACGACCCTCAGGTCACAGTGACAATCAGGACAGGCGAGGAGAGCGTCGATCTCGAAGTCGTCGATACTGGTCCCGGGTTTCCCGAAATCGAACAACGGGTGCTCCGGGGAGAAGCCGCCGAGTCACCGCTGTATCACAGCGCTGGTATCGGCCTCTTTCTCGTTCGGCAACTCGTTCACGCGTCGAACGGCCGACTGAGTGTCGACGCAAACGAACCCAATGGCAGTGTCGTTCGGATTCGACTTCTGAAACCCCGAGCGTAGTGTGAGCGGTCGCGGAGAGAGCTTGTTCCGTTTCGTTTTCGGGGGTGATAATTGGGCAGACAGTACCTTGTAGGCGCGGCGAGAGTGTACGGCATGGCCCAGTCCGAGGAAGAAAGCACACTCTACCGTGACATCTTCGAAGCGTCGCGGGACCCGATGATGGTCCATGACGCCGAGACCGGGGAGATTCTCGAAGCGAATCCGGCGGCTGGTCGGATGCTCGGGATGGATACATCGGAGGTGGTCGGCCTCAAAGTTGGCGATTTTAGCCCACCTTCATACTCCACTGCGGAGGCCAACGAGTTGATCCGTACGGCCGCACGAGAGGGGCAAGAGCAGGTCGAATGGTCAGTTCAGGGTCCGAGCGGACAGCAACGCTGGGTCGATGTTTCACTCGAACGAGCGATGATCGGCGGCGATGAACGGGTCGTGGCGTACATCCGTGACGTCACCGAGCACAAGCGAACCCAGCAGCGCTACCGGACCGAGCGCGACATGCTTGACCGGCTACTTGACGTCAGTCCGATCGGGATCGTCATCCACGACTCGGGGGGTGAGATACTGACGACAAACGAGCAAGCAGAGTCGATCCTGGGGGTTGAGCGGGGCGAACTTGTCGGCTCGTCGGCTAAACCGTCACAGTTCGGCCTCAGAGATCTGGAGGGGAATCGTCTTGACGCCGAGGCGGCCCCGTTCAACGTGGTCGCTCGAACTGGCGAGGAGGTCACGGACAGGGAGTTGACCGTCGAACAGCCAGATGGCGAGCGCGTGCGCATCAGCGTCAGCGCGTCCCCGTTGTTCGATGACGGGGAGCTGGTACGCGTCGTGGTCAGCGTCGAAGATGTCACAAAGCGCCGCGAACGACAACGCCGGCGGGCAGAACGGGCCAATCAACTACGAACACTGGTCGAAAATCTGCCGGTCGTCGTGTTCACGCTCGATCCCGAGGGTATCTTCACTCACTCTTCGGGCAAAGGTCTGGAAACGATCGGTGTCGAACCCGGAGAATTCGAAGGAGTGTCAGTCTACGATGTCTACCGTGAGTACGACGATATCACCGAGACTGTCGACAGGGCGCTCGACGGCGAAGAGGTTCGCGTCACGCAGCGGATCGACGGACAGGTGTTCGAAACGTGGTACAAGCCCGTCTTCGACGACGGAGAGCTCACGCAGGTCGTCGGCGTCGCCCGCGATATCAGCGAGATCGAAGCCCAGCAAGCCGAGCTCGAACGGTCGAACGAGGCCCTCCAGCAGTTCGCCTATATCGCCTCGCACGACCTTCAAGAGCCACTGCGGATGGTGTCGAGCTACGTCGATCTGCTCGAATCCGAGTACGGCGACCAGCTTGACGAGGAGGCACGGGAGTACATGGACTTCGCAGTCGACGGTGCGACCCGGATGAAAGGGATGATCGACGGGCTGTTGTCGTACTCCCGGGTCGCGACACAGGGTTCGTCGTTCGAAACAGTCGACGCGAACTCGGTGCTGGAGGCGACCCTCAAAGAGCTCTCGTTATTCCTCGAAGAGCGGGAGACGACAGTCGAGTACGACGCGCTTCCGACGCTCCATGCCGACAGGAGTCAACTCAGACAAGTGTTTCAGAACCTCATCAAGAACGCGGCAATCCACGGGGACGCATCGACAGTCGAAATATCGGCGCACACGACGGACAAGGGCGTCGAGTTCATCGTCGCCGACGACGGTGTCGGGATCCCCGAACGCCAGCAGGAGAAAATCTTCGACATCTTCGAACAAGGAACCGTTGCAGAGAGCGGGAGTGGCATCGGTCTCGCCGTGTGCGAACGGATCGTCCATCGCCACGACGGCGACATCTGGGTCGACTCGACCGAGAGTGAGGGGACCGAATTCACCTTCACAATTCCACAGACCGAGGGTGGTGAGAACCAATGAGCGAATCCACTCAGGCCCAGCCAGTCGAAATCCTGCTCGCCGAGGACAACCCAGGTGACGTCAAACTGACCGAGAAAGCCCTCGAACGCGGCCAGGTGCTCAACAACCTCCACGTCGTCAACGACGGCGTCGAGGCGATCGAATTTCTCCACCGGGAAGACGAGTACGCCGACGCACCCCGACCGGATCTTATCCTGCTCGATCTCAACATGCCCCGGAAAGGCGGCATCGAGGTACTGGAAGCCATCGAGGACGAACCCTCACTGAGCAGAATTCCGATCGTGATCCTCACGAGTTCCGAGGCCGAGGAAGACATCGTCCAGTCGTACGACCTGCACGCCAACGCGTATCTGACCAAGCCCGTCGACTTCGACGGCTTCCTCGATATCGTGGGCCGGATCGAGGACTTCTGGCTCTCTGTCGTGAAGATGCCACCAGAATAAGATGGCGCTCGAAGAAACTCACCTCTCGGTGCTGCTGATCGAGGACAATCCAGGCGACGCCCGCCTCGTCGAGCACCATCTCGACACGGCAGTCACCGACCAGTACGTCGACGACCTCTCGTTGACACACGTCGAGTCACTCCAGGCCGGCCGTGAGGCACTCGGCGGGGGGACGTTCGACGTCCTGTTCCTTGACCTCGGGTTGCCCGATTCGACCGGACTGGAGACGGTCGACCGCGCACTGCAAGCGGACATGCAGTTGCCGATTATCGTGCTGACTGGTCTCGACGACAGGGAGACTGCCGTCGAAGCCATCTCGCGGGGCGCACAGGACTACCTCCCGAAGGACGAACTGGACAGCGATCGTCTGATCCGCTCGCTCAGGTACGCGGTCGAACGCCACGAACAGGAGCAAGCACTCAGACGACAGACCGAGCAGATGGAGTTTTTCAACCAGATCCTCCGCCACGACATGCTGAACGGCATGAACGTCATCCGGGCCCGCGGGGAGCTGCTGGCCGCAGATCTGGACAGCGAACAGGCTGCCCACGCCGAGACGATCGTCAGGTGGAGCGACGACATCATCGATCTCACGCAGAAGATCCGAGCTATTCTCGAAACGCTCACTGCCGATTCCCAGCCCGAACTCGAATCGGCGACGCTCCAGCCGCTCGTCGAGGCTGCAGCCGATCGAGCCGAATCGATGGGGGCCGAGACGTCCGTCGACATCCCCCCGGGTCTCGCTGTTCGCGCCGGCCCATTGCTCGAAGACGTGCTGACGAACCTGACGACGAACGCCGCCGAACACGGTGGCGAAGGTATCGGCGTCGATATCAGTGCCGAACCACTCGGCAACCACGTCCGGATCACGGTTGCTGACGACGGGCGCGGTATCCCCGACGATATGGCGGGCCAACTGTTCGATCGAGGACAGAAAGGCGCACAGTCGACCGGATCCGGCTTTGGACTGTACTTCGTTGCGTCGATGGTCGAGGCGTACGACGGCTCGGTTACCGTCGAGCCGAGCGAGGACAACGGCGCAAAATTTCTCCTCACACTCCAGAGCACTCGCGAACCGAATAACCCTAAGTAATCCACTGATTTTATCTATTCCCGCCATGTATTCGGTGTGATGGCCACCAGGAGCGAACTCGCTCAGCAACTGGGCGTCGTCGCCGGGTTCGACGATCCACGTGCGCCGCTGGAACAGTACCGGACACCGCCGGAGGTTGCCGCGTCGCTCGTTCACACGGCGGACCTCCAGGGTGACATCGAGGATCGGACGGTCCTCGACCTCGGGTGTGGGACGGGGATGCTCGCGCTCGCGGCCGCGCTGCGAGGTCCGGAGCGCGTGATCGGACTGGATCTCGATCCCGCGCCGCTGTTGACCGCCCTGACGAACGAACGGCGGGTCGCCACGGCGACCACGGTCGAGTGGCTCCGGGCCGACGCCACTCGCGCTCCGCTCTGTCCGCCCCAGCCAGTGACTGTCGTAATGAATCCTCCCTTCGGCGCACAGTCCGGCAACGAACACGCCGACCGAGCCTTTCTGGAGACCACAGTGGAAATCGCCGAGGTTTCGTACTCGATTCACAACGCCGGCAGCCGGGAGTTCGTCGAGTCGTTCGCTGCCGATCACGGCGGCGAGGTGACGCACGCTTTCGCGGTCGAACTCGACCTCCCCCGGCAGTTCGACTTTCATGAGGCTGAATCGGCGAGTATCGAGGTCGAAGCCTACCGGATCCAGTGGGATTAATCCCGTCGCGTCGGCGGGACCTTCTTGTTGGCGACCCGAACCAGAGTTCCCTCGTAGCTCGCATAGAGGTTACGCCCACGGCGATCAAACCGGATGTCACCGACGGTCGTGTTCGCTCCGTCCTCCGGGATCGCTCCGATACCGATCGTCTGATTGCCCTTGTCCACTGTGATCTCGAAGTCTGTCCCAGCAGCCTGAAGGGAGATAGACCGATTCGCGATGACGGCCTCCGCGGTCGCTGGCTCGGATGTGAACGCGAGCCGCGCCGGGCCGTCGGGCGGATGCAAGCGAACACGGTACGTCTCCGTTCCGCCGACGACCGACCACCCGGTTCGGGTGACCCAGACGGTTTCGCGCCAGCCGACGCCGCCGACGACCACCCGTGCGTAGCCGTTCGAGGCGAGTCGGGACGTGGATGTCGCGACCTCCCAGACGTTTCGCTCCTCGCTGTAGACGATCACCCCACTGGACTGGACGACCTGGTCCGATCTGAGCCCTGGCACGTCGACGATCGTGTAGATCTCGTTCGTGACATTTTCCGAATAGCCGACCTGATAGTCCCGAATCTTAACGGGGTCGTTCGGCAGATCCGTCGAGTCGACAGTTCTCAGATGTGTCGCGGCCCCGACCGTCGCGAGAAACACCAGCGAGAACACGATTGCGCCCGTCGCGACTGTCCCTCTGGACGGCACCGAATCCTGAAGCGTTGCGGAGAATCGCGACGGCCAGGGGATAGCCGGTCGAGCGGACCGCGTGGCTGCCACCAGGGCCACTGACGCGACGAGGAAGATGAACGCCACTCCGACCGCTCGCAAGAGGACGTACCGACCGTTGTCCAGCGGCAGATATGCCAGCCACAATCCTTCGAGCAGCCCGTACAGCACGAGTGCAGTCCATATCCGGACTGGTGGGACACGTTCGTCACGACGCGTCAGCAGCGTCACTGCGATCAGCACCCCGATGGCGAATCCCAGAATGTGACCGAGGACTGCGATGTCGGCGAACCAGACACCGACGTACTGGACGTTCGGAGAGAAGGTTCCGACCGGGGAGGTAAAAGCCCCATAGAGTCGTGACAGGAGATCGATCACGAGAATGCCGCCGAGAGCAGTGAACGGGCGATAGACCAGCGCGAACCCGGCCAATGCATACACAACGCCGGAGAATCCGATGATCGGTCCAGGCGCAAACGCTGCTGTCAGCACCCCGATCCCGAGAACCGCGACGACGAACCCCAGCAGCCGGACGTACGGATTCTCGCCCGCCGAACGGTGTGTCTGGGAACCACGGTCGAGCGAGAAGTGACTGTAGGCATACTCGGTGATAGACCCGAAGACGATCAGGCCGAGAGCGTTGCCGAAGAAGTGGCCGAACCCGCTGTGGCTGAACGCCGCAGTGAGTACCCCCAGCGGGTACTCGTAGGACCACGCGGTAAAAGCGTAGGTGACTGGCTGGCGCGGATCGAAGATGTCGCCGCTGTACGCCCCCTGGACGAAGAGGTATACCGAGAACACGAACAGCAAGACGATCAGCGTTCCCCAGGGGACACCGAGCAACAGCCGCGACCGCACCCGCCGCGCCCACCGACCACGAGGGGCTGCGATCCGATACAGGACCCCCACCGAAATCACCCCCGTCACCACCAGCACGACCTGCCAGAGCCAGAGTGGCTCCCCGTCGAATACCAGTCCCCTGAAGAACCCGACGATCAGCGGGGCCTCCGAGATGCTCATAGGCGTGTGTTTGGGGCCGACGGCTTAGGGGTAGCGTTCATAGAGCAGTGACAGTGGGTCGATCCCATAGAATCTCACGATCGATCTCGATCCTCGTCGGAGTGCGCCCGCACCCACAGGTCGCCGATCCGCGAGAGGCGCGTCCGGTAGGACTTGCCGTGTGACTCCTGTTCGATGTAGCCCTTCCCGCCGGGACCGAGGCGGTCGACGTTGTACAGCACTTTCGAGCGGAAACTGTCTGTATACTCCTCGCCGAGTTCCCGTGCCAGGACCTGTGCTAACTCCGAGACTGACTCGAACTCGCCGTGTTCACCCAGCGTGAAGAGGATGAGTTCCTCGAAGGGTTTGACGTTCGAGAAGGAGGCGACGGGCAGTTCGACGATGTAGGAGCCGTCGATCTCCTTCGCGCCGATCGTGGTCCCGCGCTCGTCGAACTCCGCGAGCAGGTCTCGGGCGTCTCCGAGCCATTCGTCGATACGGTCGTCGTCGATCTCCTGCTGGAGGTCGACGAGCAGGTCGATCCCCAGCCGGAGTTCTTCGGCGAGTTCGGTTTCGAGGTACTTCTCGGGGGCCGTGTAGTAGGTGTGGATCCGCTCGCGGTCGCCCTCGCGTTCGACCATGATAGAGTGGGCCGCGGTGGCAAAGGCAAAGGAGACGGGTCGTGGCATCGCGGAGATGTTGACCCACACCTCCGCTTCGGCCCCGCGGTCGAGTTCGGCGTTGATCAGCGCGTAGGCCTGCTCGAACGCCGCGTCGTAATCGTAGACGTCTTCGAGCGCGATGCGTTCGGTTTCGGCACCCAGGAGATTACGAAAGTCGGTCTCCAGCTGGGCGGCGATCTGCTGGGAGTATTCGACGTTGGCCTCGCTGCCGACCGCGCCCTCCAGGAGTATGGCGCGGTCCACGTCGAGTTGCTCGCGCACCAGCGGCGCGATGAGCCGGTCATAATCGAACCCGACCGGCACGATGTGGGTGTGCATACGTCAACGGGCGAGTGGAAGCCTGTAACCAGTTTCGGTCCGCTGGAATGTGGGGAGACACAGCCGCGAGCGCCGTATGTCGGCCTGTCACTCGCCCAGTTCGAGATCGGCGATCAATTCTGCGTCACTCGGATCTCCGTCGACGTAGACGTAGATGTCGACCCATCCGTCGGGATCGACCTGTTCTCTGCTGGTCCAGGTATCGCCAGGGCCAACGCCGTCGGGTTCCTCCCAGTTCCCAGCGTGGTTGATCATCCCTGTGCCATTGTAGCTGATCTCCAGTGGATCCTTGATCACTGGCCCGCGCTCGTGTGTCACGGTCAGGAATCCAGCGCCACCGACCATCGTACCCCATTCGACGTCCGCAGGATCGCCACTGCCGCCTGGTCCGCCCGACCCATCCTCCGAACACCCGGCGAGTACGGTGCCCATAGCAGCCGCCCCGATGGTTGTCAGATACGCCCGACGATCCATGATAATTGGTCTATCGCCACAGACCAGTTAGTATTTGGTACAATCTACCATCCCGCGTTGATAGTCCGGATCACGTCAGGTATTTGGGACACAGTCACGTAGATAGGTAGTGTCCATGCTCGAAGTCATGGCATCATTCGAGGGCCAGTCGGCCCAGATCATCAATGCAAGATTCAGCGAAATATCTCATCCACGCACAGATCACCGCCAACGGGGTGGTCGAACGGAGTGACGTCGTCGGCGCGATATTCGGCCAGACCGAGGGGCTGCTCGGGGACGAACTGGAGATTCGCGAACTCCAGGAGTCCTCGAAGCTCGGCCGGATCGACGTCGAGATCGACTCGGAAGGCGGCAAGTCCTTCGGCGACGTGACCATTGCCAGCGGCCTCGACCGCGTCGAGACGGCCATCCTTGCCGCGAGTCTCGAAACGATCGATCGGGTCGGCCCCTGTCGCGCGACGGTCGAAGTCGTTGATCTCGAAGATGTCCGGCAGGCCAAGCGACGGGAGGTCGTCGAGCGCGCGACCGCCCTCCTGGAGGAGTTCGACGACTCCGTGCTGTCGAGCCAGGAGCTGATCGAAGCGGTCAGGCGACGGGCTCGAACCGAGCGGATCACCGAGTTCGAGGGCTATCCCGCCGGCCCGCGAGTGACTGACAGCGACGCGATCATCGTCGTCGAGGGCCGGGCGGACGTGCTCCAGCTCCTCCAGTACGGGATCAAAAACGCCATCGCAGTCGAGGGGACCGATGTCCCCGAGGCGATCGCGCGCCTGACGGCCGAGCGGACGGTCACCGCGTTTCTCGACGGCGACCGCGGCGGCGAGCTCATCCTCAAGGAACTCGCACAGGTCGGCAACGTCGATTACGTCGCGTTCGCACCGACGGGCACGTCCGTCGAGGACCTCTCCCGCGAGGACGTCATGGCGGCCCTCCGCGAGAAGGTCGAATTCGAGAAGCTGCTGGCGGACGACGACGCCGAGACACTCTCACTCCCTGCGGACGCGGTGGCGATCGAGGCAGAGTCGGCCGATGAGGCGGAGTCGGCGGCGACAGACGGCGCAGGAGCGGCCACAACAGACGGCGAGACGGCACCGACAGGAACGACTTCCACGGAACAGACGCCCACAGCGGAGTCGGCTGACGCGGGCGAGTCGCCGCCGGAGAAAGCCATGACGCTGTCGGATCACATCGAGACAGTCATCGATGGCGACAGTCAGACGGTCCGGCTGCTCGACGAGGGGTTGAATCCGATCGACGAACGGCCCGCGACAGCGGCATTCGAGGCCATCGAATCGGCCGAGGCGGTTCCGACGACGGTCGTCGTCGATGGATCGGTCGACCAGCGCGTGCTCGACATCGCCGCCCAGCGCGGGGTCGACCGTGTCGTCGCCAGCGGCGAGGGCCAGTTCGTCAAGAAGCCGACGAGCGTCCACCTCCAGACTGTCGCCTGATAGTGATTACTGTCGGTCTGTTCCACATCGACCGCACGGCTGCGTGCGGTCGTAGCGGGAAATCGCTACAGTAATCACTATGACTGCCACCAGCCGATCAACACTGTCGCCGGTAGACGACCCCAGCCGTGCCGTCCTCATAGTATTCCGGGACCCGTTCGACGACTTCGAAGCCTCGCGATTCGTAGAACTCGCGAGCTCGCCCGTCGGCCCGGGTTGTGACTCGGATCGTATCGATCCCACGGGACTGGCCCCGTTCACACACCCTTTCGAGTAATGCTGTTCCATGGCCCTCACCCTGGGCGTCCGGCGCGACGGCGAGTTCCGGGAGGTAGGCACGTTCGTCGCCGAGAACGATCAGCACGTAGCCGACGATCCGATCGTCGACGAGACAGACCAGTCCGTCGAGCGGACCTTCGGCCGCGGCCGCGAGCAGGTCGGGGCTCGGCTCGTCGAGTACTGTACGCTGGATCGTGCGGAGTGGTTCGTGGTCGTCCGGCCGGCAGTCACGGATCGTTCTCGTCATACCGGCGCGAGCCCGAGGGCGACCGCGAAGCCGCCGCCGGCGAGGCCGGCCGAGAGCGTCGCGAGGAAGTTGACACCCTGATTACCGACGTATCGTCCCTCGATCAGCGCGCCGAGGAGACTGTCGACGGTCATCCCGACGACACCGGCGGCGACGACGACAGCTGCGCCCGCGGTTCCAATTGTTTCGAACATGCCGAGACCGATCCCGGCGATGATCGCCGCCCCGAGGACGCCGGCGAGTGCACCCTGCCAGGTCACCCCGCCGTCGGTTCCGGGATCGACGATTTCGAAGGTCGTGATTAGCCGGGGCCGGTCGTAGAGTCCGCCGATCTCACTGGAGAGCGTGTCGCTCATCGCGGCCGCGACTGAGCCGGCGAAGACGAACAGGAACAGATCCTGCGGAACGGCGTCGATCCGCGGGGCTGCGGCGTGTGCGATGACCGCAAAGAGCGCCACGAGCGAATTCGCGAGGACGTTGCCGCTGCCGCGTGCGCCCTCGTTCGCTTCGGCGATACCGCGGTCGACCTTTCGGTCGTACTTGAATTTCGAGGCCAGTCCACCGAGGCCGAAGAAGGTAACCAGCATGGCGAACCAGCCGACATCACCGACGACGATGGTGAGCAGGCCGAGCAGAACGCCAGTGAGCATTCCCGGAAGCGAGGCCGTCTCTAGAGCGAACGAGACGTACCCCAGCGCGACGGTGATCCCGAAGGCGATCACGATCCCCTGGGGCGTCACCTCAATCGCCAGATCGGCGAACAACCATAGCAGCAAGCCGACCGACAGCAACACGAGCGGGTCGTCGCGTTCGAACAACACGGTGCGGAGCAGCGCAGCGGTCAGCGCGCCGGTCGCGGCCAGGAACGCGAGCACTGGGAGATCGATCGGGAGGCCGAGAATCTGGTCGGCGACAGCGTGTGATCCGAGGCCGCTCAGGAAGGCCACGGCGACGAACGCGGTGGTGGCTCCGATCGGTTCGACGCCGCGACTGCGAACGGCGTTGCTCGCGAGATTGCCGAACGCGAGGACGAAGACGCTCATCACGAACACGCCGACGGGCATCTCGAACTGGGTCGCCAGCAACGAGAGGCCCGCGATCGAGAGGGCGAAGCCTGCCAGTCCATAGAGGCGGCCGTCCCGCCGGTCGCCGGGGCGGGCGAACAACTCGAAGACGACACCACCCTCGATCACGTAGAGGGAGAGGGCAGCGATGGCGACGAACGGCGCGGCGGCGGTGACAGTCGCGACCGGCCGGGAAAATGTCTGATAGACAACAGGAATCGCGAGTGAGATGGCTCCGACGGCGGCGAACGCGCTTGCACGGCGGACTGTCGAGGTCACGCTACCGGGCGTTTCCCCGAGAGGTACTTACCATTTCCGAACCCCGTGCGTTTAGGACCTGGTCCCGCTATGGTCGCGTGTGGGCCTGTACGACCGCTATATTGGAGCACGAGTGCGCTACAGCGACGCCGACCTGCCGGAGTCGGTCGCGATCATCCTCACCGAACGCGATCTCCTCGAAAAGGGCGCATACGAGACGCTCGAATCGTGTTTCGAGTGGGCGTTCGAGTACGGCGCGGCGCACGTCCTCGTGTACGTCAGCGTCCTCGACGAGGAGGCAGTCCCGACGCTCGAACGGCAGTTCGAAGACATCGATTCCCCAGCGCCGGTGGCCGTTCGCGGCCCCGGAGACGAACAACGCGCCGACGCGCCGATTCAGGTAAGTATCGGACTGGGTGGCAAACACGAGTTCGCGTCGGCGGTCCGGAGTCTCGCCGAAGAAGTCGAGGAGGGCAGCCTCGACGCCGACGCCATCGATGAAGACGCCATCGAGGAGCGACTCGTCTTTCCGACGGCTCCCGATCTGGTCATCAAGACCGGGGCTGAACGCCTCTCTGATTTCATGATCTGGCAGTCGGTCTACTCGGAGCTGTACTTTACCGATGTCAACTGGCGCGATTTCCGCAAGCGCGACTACCTGCGAGCGTTGCGGGATTATCAGGAGCGCCAGCGGAGGTTTGGCCGATAGGCCAAACGCTGAAAGGCGAGCTGTGCGAGTCTTTCAGAAGTTCGGCCAATAGGCCGAAGCACGTCTGGCTCTGCCTGACGGAGGTTTGGACGGTGAGCGCAGTGAAGCGTCCAAACGAGTGGTCAGTGCCGCGGTAAAATACCGCTCGCTCGCAACTGAAAATGAAACTAATTTTGATAGTGTTACTATCCGTCCATTTCTCCATGGAACGAGATGGACTTTCTCGCCGCCGAGTGCTCTCCAGCGGTGGATTAGCTGTGGCAGGCGGTCTCGCTGGGTGTAGCGACATCCTCGGCGGATCTGACTCGGACGCTCCAGACGGGAACGGCAATAGCAGCGAAGCGGTCCTCTCGTCACTTCCAGTCGACGTGTTACTCACCTTCGACGGCGGTGTCGAAGACGTCTCGGGCAACGGCCGCCCGGTTTCGGTCGAGGGTGGAGAACTCGTCGAGGGCAGGCGTGGTCAGGCGCTCCGACTCAGGCCGCCGGACGAGTATCTCACTGTTCAGTCCGGTCTCGAAAGTCCCGGCTTCGACAGCGGCGAGGAAGCTCACCCCTTCTCGTACGCGGCCTGGGTTCAGATCCACAGCGAACGTCGCCACGAGTTCTTCACGAACGAGGGGAGCCGCCGGCGGTTGGTGATCAACTCGGATCGAGAGGTCTGTGGTCGGATGTGGGGCGGTGGCAGTGACATCGAAGGGTCGCCGGCCTGCGGAGCCAGTGTCCCGCTCGATGAGTGGATCCACATCGGCTTCGTGTTTACCGGGAGCGAGGGTCGTGTCTACTACAACGGTGAGGAGGTCGCCCGAAATCCGTGGCGGGGGTATACCGGAAGCGCGAAGACGTGTAGCGGCAGCCGTGCAGAGGGCGGCGGCGACTGTGAAGCCGCACCGGGTGAAATCGACGCGACGATCAACCAGTGGACGATCATCCGAACTGACGTGTCTCCATCGACGATGCGGGATCTGGCGTCGCTGTGAAAGCCACGCCATGTGTTAGCACGTACTAATTAACTCACTTCCGAATAAAGACTTATACACCCCCACCACCTAGCTCCGCTCGTAATCATGGCAGTTACCACGAAATCACGGAATTCAGCCCCGTTCACGATCAGCGAGACCGACAGTGACGAACTTCCAGAGACGACGCTCGTGGCGCGGACCAAACGCTACACGTTCTACTGGCTGGTCGGTGAGGAACCGATCCTGCTCACGGTCAAAGATGTCGACGGGACGACCGTCACTGGCGAGGTCGAACCGCCCGATCGGATGGTCGAACAGCTCGCCCAGAGTCGTTAGTCAGCGGGCTGGTCGAACTCCGTCTCCTCGCGGAGTGGTCCGGATTCGTCGCTCGGCAACCGTTCGGCGAGTCGCTCACGCACCGCGCCGGCGTCTGCGCGATCGTTTTCGAGAGCCCGTACCAGCGCGAGCGCGCGACGAGTCTTGGTTTCGCGCCAGGATTCTTCTCGGGATTCGTAGGTCCGGATCGCTCGCAGGAAGTCGATCTTCCGAAACTCCGGCCAGTAGGGCGCACAGAAGTAGACCGCGGCCTCGTTGCCGTTTGCGTGCCACGGCAGGAAGTTCGAGGTACGCTCGTCCCCACCCGTGCGAATGATCAGGTCGACGTCGCGAGTCGGCCCCTCGTAGAGCCGATCCTGGATGGTATCGGGCGTGACGCTTGTGGAATCGAGGTCGCCTGCCGCGACATCGCTCGCGATATCACGGGCTGCGCCGAGTAGCTCGGCCCGGCCGCCATACGCCAGCGCGATGTTGAGATAGAAGCCGTCGTGATCACGGGTCCGCCGCTCGGCGTAGTCGACGGCCTCCCGGACGCGGTCGGGCAGCCGATCGACCTCACCGATGGCACGGATACGGACGCCCTCGGTCTGGACGCGGTCGGCGTCGGCGAACTCCAGAAGCTTTCGTTCGAGGAGATCAAACAGGGCCTCGCGCTCGTCGGCGGGCCGATTGAAGTTCTCCGTGGAGAAGGCATAGAGTGTGAGTTCGTCGATGCCCAGTTCGGCACACCAGTCCAGCACCGCTTCTGTCGTCTCGGCTCCCTCCCGATGGCCATCAGAAGCGTCCGCACCCTGTTCGCTGGCGTAGCGACGGTTCCCGTCTTGAATGACCGCAACGTGGGTCGGCGACCCGGAGAGCTCCCAGCGGAGCAGCCGCTCGTAGGCGTCGGTCGCCAGCGACCGCAGCGGGGACAACATATCGGGATACTGTCGCGCAGGCGGTATGAGTTTTGTCGTTCGTGCTCGGCCACGCGAGGATATCGTGAGGCGTATTACCCCGTGTGACGGAGAGTCGTGCACGAATGGCCCAGGATATCGTCGACGAGGACCTCTACGAACAGGCCGAAGCGTTGCTCGAACCCGGAGAAATCGAACTCAACGGGATCGTCGTTCACACCGATCTCGGCACCGATCAGGAAGCGGCTCTTCACAAGACGACCGTCGAAATCGGCGATCTCGTCGCCGAGTACGCTGCGCCCGAGGAAGACACCTACATCTATTCGGGCAACGACGACCCCGAGTTCGGCCTGAACCAGCACCAGGGGCTGACCATCGATGACGATGAGTTCGTCTGGGAGTGTCAGCAGCTCCTCCGAGACGGGACGTTCCGGATCGTCTTCTACTACGAAGCCAGCGCGGATCAGCAGGCAATCGTCGAGGACGTCTCCGAAACCGGATACACGGTCGAAAGCGTCGAGAGCTAGAGCGCCGCCTGACAGTTCCAGCAGCGATCGAATTCACCCTCGTTTTTCTCGCCGCAGTTCGGACACAGCCGGCCGTCTGTCTCCTCGGCCGTCGATCGGGTGCTCGTCGACTGTCTCTCGCTGTCGACATTTGAGAAGTCGACCGGGCGACGCTCGCGTTTGGTACGGCGGACCTCCTCAAGTTTGTCCTCGTCGCTGAGATAGTCCACGATCCGGAACAGAGTTGCCATCATGAGGACGGGGACGAGCGCGATGGCGACGATTACGAGGACCAGCACGAGGAGGCCCACGAGCATATGCCATGCTAGACGCTGTGTCCCAATAACGGTGCGGATAGTGGGGTGTCGAGACGCTTTTCACGACCGAACCCGGAGTATCGACCAGCGCAGCCGAGTGATGATCCCTCTGTTTCACGATTTCGAAGACGAGGTGGTGCTTGTCGTCGGCGGCGGCCCTGTGGGTGCCCGTAAGGCTCGCCGCTTCGCACGAGAGGCGACGGTCGTCGTCTGTAGCGACGACTTCGGCGACCGGGATTTCGGTGACGCCGAGCGAATCCGAACAATTCTCGAACCCGCGGATGCGGCGTCGTGGATCGACCGGGTCGAACCCGCACTGGTCGTGGCAGCGACCGGCGACGCGCCATTGAACGACGCACTGGAAGCAGCGGCGAGCGAGCGGGGAATTCTCGTCAACCGAGCCGATCAACGTGGGGAACGCGACGCTTTCAGTGTCGTCGTCCCCGCGACGATCAGAGACGACCCCGTCGTCGCCGCGCTTTCGACGAGTGGCCGGAGTCCGGCGCTGAGTCGCTACTTGCGACAGCAACTGGAATCCGAACTCGCGAACGCGGGGGCGATGGCCGAACTCACTGAGGAACTGCGATACGAACTGGAGGCCACTGGTGTCGGGCCCGACCGCCGACGAGCGGCGCTTCGAGCGATTGTCAGGTCCCGTGAGGTTTGGACAGCTTTAGATAGTGGCAGGTCCAAAGCACGCCAGAGAGCTACCGACGTGATCGAGGAGATCGAAGGTGAGAATCCGTGACACGAGCAATGGGCGTCATCTCGGGAGTCAGCGTGTCTCACGAGCACGCAAGCGTCCACGAGATCGAGGCCGTCGCCACCGAGAGCCAACGCGAGGCCGTCGGAACCCTCCTTGCCGAGCCCGTCGTCAGGGAGGCGTTCGTCCTCCAGACGTGCAACCGCGCGGAGGCGTACGTCGTCACCGACGACCCGGTTGACGGCCATGAGGTGTTGGACTCCTACCTCACCGAGGCCGATTCGTCGGCCGTCGAACGGATGGATCACGAGGCGAGTTTGCGTCATCTAATGCGGGTCGCTGCCGGCCTGGAGTCGCTGGTCGTCGGCGAGGACCAGATCATCGGACAGGTCAGAGACGCCTATGAGGAGGCCCGGGGCGTCGGTGGAATCGATACGGTACTCGAAAGTGCCGTGACGAAGGCCATCCACGTCGGTGAGCGAGCACGTACGGAGACGGCGATCAACGACGGCGTCGTCTCACTGGGAAGCGCTGCGGTCACGCTCGCCGAGCGCGAGCACGACCTCGACGGCGTGACGGCGCTGGTCGTTGGGGCTGGCGAGATGGCGACGCTGGCTGCCAAGGCTATCGACGCCCGGACCGACATCGGTCGCCTGCTGGTGGCCAATCGGACGATACCTCACGCCGAACACGTCGTCGAGTCAGTTTCGATCGAGGGTTCGGCGGTGGGACTGGATGCGCTTTCTGCGGCGGTCGACTCGGCAAAACTGATCGTCACCGCGACCGATAAGCCGGGTCCGGTCCTCGACGGCGAAACATTCGCCACCGCTGGCGAGACGGTCGTCGTCGACCTCGCCCAGCCACGTGACGTCCCGGAAGCGGTCTCGGAGTTCGAGTCGGTGACGAGATACGACATGGACGCCCTGGAGACGATTACTGACGAGACACGGCGAGAGCGCCTCGAGGCTGCGACGGTCGTCGAGGACCGTATCGACGACGCGTTCGAGGAACTGCTCGCTCAGTACAAGCGCAAGCGCGCCGACGAGGTTATCTCGGCGATGTACGAGGGTGCCGAACGGCGGAAAGCGGCCGAACTGGAGAAAGCGTTCACGAAACTTGATCTCGACGACGATGAACGTGAAATCGTCGAGTCGATGGCCGATACGATCGTCAATCAGTTGCTCGCGCCGCCGACCAGCAGTCTCAGAGACGCGGCCGAAGACGATGACTGGTCGACGATCAATACGGCACTCCAGCTGTTCGACCCGGACTTCGAGAGCGAGGCGACTGCACCGCCGAATTTCGTCGGTGACATCAGCCCCGACGACATCCCCGAAAGCGCCCGTGAGCAGATCCCACCGCGGATCCGAGAGCAACTCGACGACTGATACGGACCGCTGTAACGATTTACCACTTCGACCGCCCGACTCCGGGCGGTCGAAGCGAGACAGACTTGCAGCTGTCGGTATGACGCTTTTCGCGCGAATTCTCCGAGAAACGCCGCGATCTGTTCAAGCCTGTTCAGTACTGCCTTCGTAGGCGGCCCCCAGCCGCTCGATGAGTCGGTGGATCGGCAGCGGAATGCCAGCCCGTCGCGCCACGAGCGCGATCGGTAGCAGCGCGATGCCGACCAGGACGGTCAACTGGTACAGTGCGAACAGGGTCATCCGGGACAGACGTGATTCCATCGGTCTGTGTCCTCAGTCGTTGGTGGAGCGTTTTCAGTACATAAACCTTCCCATAACATCCCAGACACTAATTAAGGATCGTGAGGTATAGGGACGCTCACGTCTTGCGATTAAAGCTAGGTTGGGCTGTTTTCAACTGAGTGTGATTTCGGGCGGGGGAGAACCGTAATGGAGTCGTTAGCGACGTGCCGGGTAGCCATAAGTTATAGCCATTATTGAGGTGACGTGCGCAAGGGGAGATCGTGGGCGTGTCGTGATCTGGACGGGTCCTCGGCAAGCCCAATCATAAAACACCAAGAGGCTCGGGCTGCCAGTGAGGTGTATGAACTACCTCGTCGTGATGGAAGCAGCCTGGTTGGTTCGAGACGTCGAAGATATCGACGACGCGATCGGCGTGGCCGTCAGCGAAGCTGGGAAGCGACTCAACGATCAGGACATGGACTACGTCGAAGTTGAGGTCGGTGCGACGGGCTGTCCCGCCTGTGGAGAACCGTTCGACTCGGCCTTTATCGCCGCCGACACCGCTCTCGTGGGTCTGGTCCTGGAGATGAAGGTATTCAACGCCGAGAGTACCGAACACGCCCAGCGGATCGCAAAGAGCGAGGTCGGTGGTGCGCTCCGTGACGTCCCGCTGAAAGTTATCGAGACCGTCGAGTTCGAGGACGAAGACGCCGACGACGCCGACGCCTGATACTGCTGGCTCAACCACGGTGTGAGAATTCGACACACTGGGTTGGAGACCGTCTGTACGAACGTATCGCCGGGAATGAACCTCCTGCTGCAGGTACCGGCGTGACTCCCGGTACCTTTTTGTATTACCCTCGGTTATCACGTGATATGAAACTGCCCACCCCCGAGGATTTGCGGGAACGCCGGAAAGAGCTCGAGTTGACCCAGAGTGAGCTAGCCGACCGGGCGGAGGTGTCTCAGCCGTTGATCGCCAGGATTGAGGGTGGCGATGTCGACCCCCGTCTGTCGACACTACGCCGGATCGTCAACGCCCTGGAGGAAGCCGAGGGCAGTATCCAGCGAGCCGAGGATCTGATGAACGAGGATGTCGTCAGCGTCGCACCCGACGACTCCGTGCACAATGCCAAAACAGTCATGGACGAGAAAGGGTACTCTCAGGTCCCAGTGATCCGCGACGGATCGCCGATCGGGTTGATCGGGAATACCGATATCCGCCAGCGCGACGAGGAGAGCGTCGGTGAACTCCCTGTCGCGGAAGTCATGCACGAATCGATCGCGCAAGTCGAACCGGACGCGACAGTCGACGAAGTCGATACCTATCTGGATCACAAGGCGGCAGTGCTGGTCGTCGAATCGGGCCAGACGATCGGCATCATCACAGACGCCGACATCGCCGCACACATCAGTTGAGGCAACCCGGAGTCAGTGTTTCCCTCGCCGAAACTTCCTTGGTAGATGAGAGCATGGAACAATCATGGATGCAATCGTACTCGCTGGCGGGTTCGCGACGCGGCTGTGGCCGATTACGCGAAACCGACCGAAGATGTTCTTGCCGATCGGTGATACGCTGGTGATCGATCGGATCTTCCGGGAACTGGAGGCCGACGACCGCATCGACGACGTCTACGTCTCCACCAATCAGGAGTTCGCCGAGGACTTTGAAGAACACATCCGCGAGAGCCCTTTCGAGAAGCCCCGACTATCGGTCGAGGACGCTCGCGAGGAGGGCGAAAAGTTCGGTGTGGTCGGCGCGCTTGCCGAACTCGTCGAGCGTGAAGGTCTCGATAGCGACACGCTCGTCGTCGCTGGGGACAACCTCATCAGTTTCTCGTTGTCGGAGTTCATCGGGACCTTCGTCGAAAACGGCGCGACGACGCTGGCAGCCTACGATGTCGGCGACATCGAGCGCGCGACACAGTACGGGGTCATCGCCGTCGACGGCAATCGTGTCACCGACTTTCAGGAGAAACCCGACGACCCGCCGAGTACGCTCGTCTCGATTGCCTGCTACGCGTTCCCCGCCGAGACGGTCGCGCTGATGCCGACATACCTCGAAGGCGACAACAACCCGGACGAACCTGGCTGGTTCATCCAGTGGCTCGTCGACCGCGAGCCGGTGTCCGCCTTCCCCTTCTCGGACCAGTGGTTCGACATCGGAACGCCCGAGAGCTATCTCGACGCCGTCGCCTGGTATCTCGACGGTGGGACGCTCATCCACCCCGACGCGACGGTTCGAAACTCCGAAATCGGCGACAACGTCCACATCATGGCGGGTGCGACGGTCACCAACTCGATGATCGAAAACTCGGTCATCTTCGAGGACGTCCACCTGGACTCCTGTCAGATCACATCCTCGATCATCGACCAGGAGACCGTTCTCGAAGATGTCAGCCTCTCCCACGCCCAGATCGGCGCGTATACGTCACTCACACAGGACCGGTCCCCTGCCTGGGAGTGGGAACGTTATCGCGACTCTGAATAGGTCGGCGTAGTCGCCACGACAGTCTGCGCTACTCCTGTGCCATCGCCCATTCGACGAACTTCTCGAACCCGACGAACACCACGCTAAAGAACACGATAAAGACTGCCAGCCGGAGGAAGTACAACTCACCAGTGAAAGCCAGGGCAGTGAAGATGTAGGCCATCGACGCCGCGACTGGGCCTGCCACGTAGAAGTTTCGACGTGTGCTCATGCCTGCCCCCTCTCACGCCCACTGCTTAGCGTTTGTGAGGCTACTGCAGTTCCAGCCCGCCCACCGCGACACACTTCGCGCCGTCTTCGACAGCGCCGATAATCCGCGCGTCCTCGCTGTCCGCGACGACGGATTCAGCGTCGCTCTCGTCCAGCGCGGCCACAAACCCGGTACCCATGTTGAAGGTCCGGTACATCTCCTCGTCGTCGACGTTGCCTTCCTGCTGAACGAACTCAAAGACCGGCTGAGCATCGAAGGGGTCGGTAATCTCGTAGTGGTACTCGCCCATCCGGGTGAGGTTGGTCCAGCCACCGCCGGTCACGTGTGCGGCGGCGTGTGCATCGTGCTTGCGGAGGGGTCCCAGCACGTCGCTGTAGATCCGCGTCGGCGTGAGCAGTTCCTCGGCGATAGTCTTCTTGGGATTCGGGGGGAAGTCGTCGGTATAGTCGTGCTCGCGGGTGACGGCCTCGCGGGCGAGCGTCAGGCCGTTGGAGTGGATCCCTGAGGAGGGCCAGCCGACGATGGCGTCGCCCGGCTCGGCCTCGCCCGGGAAGATGGCATCCCTGGGCGCGAGTCCGGCACAGGTCCCGGCGATGTCCAGACCTTTGATGACATCTGGCATGACCGCGGTTTCGCCGCCCACGAGTGAGACGCCGGCACGTTTCGCCCCCTCCCGCAGGCCGGCACCGATCTCCTCACTGGTCTGTTCGTCGGGGATCTCTACGGCGAGATAGTCGACGAATGCGACGGGTTCGACCCCGGCGGCGACGAGGTCGTTCGTATTCATCGCCATGCAGTCGATCCCGATCGTGGAGTAGTCGTCGATGGCCTCGGCCACGAGCAATTTCGTGCCGACGCCGTCGGTCGCGAGCGCGAGGTACTGGTCACCGATGTCCACCAGCCCAGCGTAGTCGCCCTCGAACTCCCCGGCTGCGCCGATGAGTGCCTTCGTCGCGGCCTCGCTGGCCTCGATGTCCACGCCCGCCTCGGCGTAGGTGAGATCGTCGTCGTCGCTCATACCCGGACAACTGCGTGGTCCGGCCAAAAGGTCACCGATCGCTTGCTGTCCAGCCTGCTCTATTAGCCCTGAAGCGTCCAGACCCGGACCGCTTCGATGACCTCGGAGATGTCGAGTTCGTCGACGCTCGTCCCTGTGATACCGACGATCTGCGACGAGGTCGCGACCCCGGCGCGGAGCGCCTTCTCGTCGTCCCAGCCCTGCTCGTAGGCCCACAGGACCGCGGCGAACATCGAGTCGCCAGCCCCGACGGTGTCGACGACATCGACGTCGAGGGCTGGTGCGTACAGCGTTTCCTCGGGCGTGACCATCATCGCGCCCTCGCCACCCATCGAAGCGATCACCCGCTCGAAGCCCCACTCCTGTAGTTCTCGGGCCGCCTCGGCACAGTCGTCGATGTCGTTGATCTCTATCCCCGTGGCCTCTTCGAGTTCGACCTCGTTTGGCTTGCAATACTCGTAGGTCTCTTCGAGATCCGGCAGGAGGTCGCCGTGGACGTCGATCGCCGTGTCCCAGTCGCCCGCAGCAGCGAGTCGATCGACAGCGTCGTCGCCCATTCCCGGCGGGAGACTGCCACCGATGTCGACGATCGAGGGATCGTGGCGCTGCAGGATGTCGATCAACTCGTCGACCACACTCTCGTCGACCTGCGGACCGGACTGGTTGAGATGATACTCCGCATCGGACGTGAGGATGGTCGTGTTCATCCGCGTCGGCTCAGTCTCGATGTTGCAGAAGTCCGTCGAGACGTCGAAGGCGTCGAGGTTCTGCTCGATAAAGTAACCGGTGAAGCCGCCGACGATCCCGGTCGCGAGCGTCTCGTCGCCCAGTGCCCGGACGAACTGGGAGACGTTGATACCGTTGCCGCCCGAGTCGAAGCGTGCCCCGGTCGACCGCTGTACAGCGTCTGCTTCGAGCGCCTCGTCCATCTCGATGGTCTGGTCAACTGCCGGATTCGGAGTTACTGTCAGGATCATGGCTATCGATACGCCGTCTACCGGCGCAGTCTACTAGCTTGAGGTGACTCACCGCCAGTTGATAAACGGGTCGATCTGTGACTACGTTTTACTTCACAGATTGCCGTCACGGTTCGCTCACCACTCGAAATTCTTCGCTGTTTCGACGAATGCCTCGACGCTTTACGACCACTTTTTCCTCCCTCGGGTTTCCTCGGGCCTCCGGCCCTGCGGGAACCACTCAGTCAGAAAAACGTGGGGAAAAACCATCCGGGCGCTCCCTGCTCACGGCTCCGCCGTTCGCTTTCGCGGTTCCTCACGGTGTTCGGAACCGCGGACTGCTCGCGCCCGGTGAAATGCCTCACTTCGTTCGGCGTACGTTCTACCACTCGAAATTCTTCGCTGTTTCGACGAATGCCTCGACGCTCTCGACTGGTGTATCCTTGTCGACACCGTGGCCCAGATTCAGGACGTGTCCTTGCGGTCCGGCGGCCTCGATGATATCCTGCGTGCGCTCGCGAATGGTCTCCCTGTCGGCGAATAGTACTGAGGGATCGAGGTTGCCCTGGACGCCCATCTCGCCCAGTTGCTCGCGGGCCTCGGCTATCTCGACGGTCCAGTCGAGTCCGACCACGTCTGGGTTCGCGGCCGCAAGCTGGTCGAGCCGACCGCCCATGTTCCGGACGAACAGAATCGTGGGAGCGTCGACTGCCTCGACGATCCGGCGGTGGCGCGGCACGATGAATCGCTTGTACTCTGCTGGTGGGAGAATTCCGGCGTAGGTGTCGAACACCTGCACCACGTCCGCTCCGTGTGCGACCTGATACTGGAGGAACTCCGCAACGGCCTCGGTAAAGCGATCGAGTAACTCCCCGAACGCCTCGGGATGCTGGACGCGGAACTGTCGTGCCGGGAGGTGATTGCGCGAGGGCTGGCCGGCGATGGCGTAGGAGGCCAGCGTGAACGGCCCGCCGGCGAAGCCGATCAACGAGGTCTGATCGCCGACGCTATCGTTCAGTCGGTCAAGGAGTTCGCCGACGTAATCGAGTCGCTCCGCGATCGGCTCGCGCTCGCGTGAGACATCTTCGGGCCCGGAGACGGCGTTCTCGATGACAGGCCCGGTTCCAGATTCGATGTGGTACTCGAAGCCGAGTGGTTCCAGAATCGTCAGGATATCCGAAAACATCACGAGTCCGTCCGGACGATAGTGTTCCCAGGGCAACAGGGTGATCCGCTCGGCGACTTCTGGGTCGGTGACTGCTTCGACGAAGGAGTAGTTCTCGCGGATCTCGCGATACTCGGGGATGTGTCGGCCCGCCTGACGCATCAGCCAGACTGGGGGGCGCTCGGTCCGTTCGCCGCGGGCAGCACGAACGAGGAGGTCGCTCATTGCCTGGTCTTCGGCCCCGGGTGGTTAAGACGTTGCGTCACGGGCTGCAGGCTCCAGACCTCACCGGACCCTCGGCCTGTTCTACACCGCGTCCAGCGAGAAGTGATACGCAGATCCACAGTCGTCGCCGTGGGGATCCTCGTCAATTTCTGCCCCAATGACTGCAGAGTCCCCGTCGGCGTTTGTCGCGACGCACTCGCCGAAGTAGTCACCCCGGTCGCCGTCCTCGGCGACGAGCTTCGCGGTTTCGCCCCACCCGTTCTCGGTGCGGCCGAACGCGTAGGTCGCCCCAGCGTTGCCGCCGTTGGGGTCGCTGTGCCCGACAGCGCCGATCAGCGCCCTCCTCCCGGCGGCAGTCAGGTCAAGCGCGTAGCCGAAGTGGTCGGTAGAACCGCCGTCTGTAGTGACGAGCCGCGCCTCTTGACCGAAGTCCTCGCCTGTATAGGCGTAGACAACACCTGCCCTGTCCCCGTGGGCGGTCTCGCCGTAGGGTGCACCGACGAGCACGGCACTGGCGTCGCCGCCGACGGCCACCGCGTACCCGAACGTCCCTTCGTTGGTCCCCTCGGTCGCTGCGAGCGTCCGGCTCCGTGACCAGGATCTACCCGAGTGCTCGAAGACTGACGCGCGACCGACCGCATCATCGCCGGCCTCGTCTCGGAGCGGTGCGCCGACGACCGCCGTTTCCCCATCGTCGGTCAGTGCGACCGAGGAACCGAAGTACGACGCCGGGGCGTCGCCGGCTGCGTCCAGCGTTGCCGTCCGCTCCCAGGTTTCGCCGGACGGCTCGAAGAGAGCGCCCACCCCGGTGCTCTCGACGTCGTTACGCCGGCTTGCTCCGACAAGGAGCCTCGACCCGTCCTGAGAGGGAGCGATCGAACGCCCGAACGAAAGGCCCGACATATCGTCCGGCGGCGCGATCTTCGCCACCTGGCCCCAGCCGTCCGCCGAGTGCTCGAACACGTAGACCGATCCGCCACGATCGGGGGCGGCCGAGACGAACGCTCGATCGCCCCCGTCGGCGAGTGCGACGTCGGACCCGAAGGCGACAGATCCAAACACAGATTCGGCCCCGGAATCGTCGGGCTGGAGTTTTGCCGTCTGGGACCAGGATCCGCTCGAACGCTCGAAGACTGACGCCGAGCCAGTATTGTCGTCGTCCTGCCGAGCACCGACGACGACGGTCGTTCCATCACGAGAAACGGCGACCGCGCTCCCGAACATATCGAACATATCGCCGTCGGGGTCGACGAGTTTCGCCGTCTGTTCTGCGCCTATCGGGTCCAGCGTCACCTGTTGGGTCGTCTCCGTCGTCGTTTCCATCGGGGTCGAATCCCCATCCGTCGTCCGGTCGGACGGAGGCTCCGTGTCAGTTGTTGGCTCTGTTTCATCGTCACCGGAACAGCCACCGAGTCCGAGCAGCCCAATCCCACCGACCACCCGGAGAACGGCCCGTCGTGTCGCCATCACCGGACGGAGGCATGCTCGGAAGAAAGAAGTATCGAAATGCGCGTCCCCAGTCCGGAGAGATCAATCCCTGAGCCGAGCCCTCACACCAGGACAGTCTGCGACCGCGGGTCGGTTTGGACAACCCTTTAAGCACCGGGCTGAAACCGATTTCCATGAGCAACCCACGAATTCTGCTGCTCGGCCCGCCGGGTGCCGGGAAAGGAACACAGTCGAGCAACATCGCCGAGACATTCGGCGTCGAGCACATCACGACTGGCGATGCGCTCCGGGGCAACAAGGACATGGATATCAGCGACATGGATACCGAGTACGACACGCCTCGGGAATACATGGAACAGGGCGAACTGGTCCCGGACGCCGTCGTCAACGCCATCGTCGACGAGGCGCTCTCGCAGGCCGACGGTTTCGTCCTCGACGGCTACCCCCGCAATCTCGACCAGGCCCGGGAACTCGAAGATATGACCGACCTCGACGTGATCATCTCGCTTGAGGTCGGTACGGAAGAGCTGGTCGATCGGCTGACCGGCCGCCGCGTCTGTGACGACTGCGGCGCGAACTACCACGTCGAGTTCAGTCAGCCCGAAGAGGCAGGCGTCTGTGACGAGTGTGGCGGTGCGTTGATCCAGCGTGACGACGACACCGAAGAAGCAGTCCGGAATCGACTGGACGTTTTCGCGGAGAATACCGCACCGGTGATCGAACACTACGACGATCACGAGGGCTTCGTCGAAGTCGACGGCGAGCAGCCGCCCGACGAGGTGTGGGACGACGTGAAAACCGCGATTGAAAGTAAAGCCTGATTTAGGACGACCCACTAGGACACTAACAATGGCACGAACCGTCCAGAAGGTGAATTCTCTGGTCGAAGAGGACGGGAGTATGGAGCCCGCGATCGAGACCGTCCTCGACACGGCCGAGGAGAAAGGCGTCGTACAGTGGAACGACGTCAGTGACGACCTCACAAGCGGCCAGTGGGGCCGACTCATCGAGAAGGGGATCCTCGTCGACGCCGACGGCGAAGGGTTCGTCCTCGACGACCCCGACGGGATCAGCGACGCGCTCGAAGAGAGTGACCCGAGCGACGACGAAGAGAGCGATGGTAGCTGGTCGAGCTGGGACAAACTCGCACTCGTCGGCTCGCTGGCCCTGTTCGTCGGGTACTGGCAACCCTCGATCCGTGATCAGATCGGCGAAGTGATCGACATCGGAATCGGTCCGATCAACTCGCTGGTTCCCTTCTACGTGATGATCCTGGTACTCGCAGTTCTGACCGGTCTGTGGTCGACGCTGTTGCAAGATCGGCTCACGAACCTCGACAACATGAGTGGCTATCAGGAGAAACAGCAGGAACTCCGCGAGCGCGAGAAGAAAGCCAAAGAGGAAGGCGACGACGAAGCGCTCGACGAGATTCGCCAGGAGCAGATGGAGATGATGACCGAGAACCTGGGCATGATGAAACAGCAGTTCCGCTCGATGCCCTGGATCATGCTGTTCACCATTCCCGTGTTCCTGTGGGTTTACTGGCAGGTCAAGGGAATCGGTATTGGCCATGCTGGGCCCGTGATGGTGATGCCGCTGGTCGGTGAAGTGAACGCCTGGCAGGCCGGGATCATCGGGCCGCTGCAGGCGTGGATCTTCTGGTACATCCTCTGTTCGATGAGTCTCTCCCAGATCATCCGCAAGTCGCTGAACATCCAGACGTCGCCGACCTGAGAGAGGTCGCTGTAGCGATTTACCGGTCCGATCGCACGACCCCGCGCGTTCGACTCAGAACAGACCGACAGCAACCACTATGAGGCGACTGCGAGGCGCAATCTCTTTGCCTTCGACCCTCCGAGTGGGGATATGTTGATCACCGTCTCCGGGCCAGCCGGGAGTGGCAAGAGTACGCTCGCCGCCAGTCTGGCTGACGCACTGGATTACGAACACGTTTCGGGGGGCGACATCTTTCGCGACCTCGCCGAGGAACGCGGTATGACCCCACTGGAGTTGAACAAACAGGCCGAGGAAGACGACCAGATAGACCGCGATCTCGACCGTCGGCTCCGTGATATTGCTCGCGACCGGGACGAGCTCGTCCTCGAATCACGGCTGGCCGGGTGGATGGCCGGCGACTACGCTGATCTGAAGGTCTGGCTGAGCGCACCTCTGGAGATTCGGGCCGAGCGAATCTCCCAGCGAGAGAACAAGCCCGTCGATCAGGCGCGTGCGGAGACTCGCGAGCGCGGCGAGAGCGAAGCTCACCGGTATCAAGAGTACTACAGCATCGACTTCGACGATCTGTCTATCTACGACCTCTCGATCAACACCGCCCGCTGGGGACCACAGGGCGTGCTCAGCCTGACGTTGCATGCCGTCGAATCCTACAAAGAGACCGGCGACGAGGGCAAGACACCCATCACCGGCGTCGAGTACGATATCTGAGATGCTCCGTGGCCCACCATCCGAGCGCTCGCCCGCTGATCTCCTCGAATTCGGCGTCGTCAATCTCGATAAACCGCCCGGCCCCTCCGCACATCAGGTTGTCGCCTGGCTCCGCGACATGGCCGGCGTCGAACGGGCTGCCCACGCCGGAACGCTCGATCCGAAGGTTACTGGCTGTCTCCCTGTCTTGCTGGGCGACGCTACCCGGATGGCGCAGGTCTTCGACGACGCTGTCAAGGAGTACGTCGCAGTGCTGGAGTTACACGGTGAGCCACCGGCTGACCTTCGGCAGATCGTCGCCGAGTTCGAAGGCCCGATCTACCAGAAGCCACCAAGAAAGAGCGCCGTAGTTCGGAAGCTCAGAGTCCGGGAGATCCACGCGCTCGACCTGATCGAAGTCGAGGGTCGCCAGGCGCTGCTCCGGGTGCGCTGTGAGAGCGGGACCTACATCCGAAAGCTGTGCCACGATATCGGACTGGCGCTGGGGACTGGCGCGCACATGGGCCACCTCCGGCGCACAGCGACCGGGACGTTCGACGACGCGTCGCTGGTGACGATGCACGACCTTGCGGACGCATTGGCGTGGTGGACCGAAGACGGCGATTCCGGGCCACTCAGGGAGATCGTCCAGCCCGCAGAGCGCGCACTGGAGGGTGTCTCGAACGTGACGATCGCTCCCAGTGCCGCCGAGAGCGTCGCCGACGGCGCGCCCGTCTATGCACCCGGTGTGATCGAGTGTGAGTACGAACCCGACGACCAGCTCGTCGCCTGTTACACGCCGGCCGGCGCAGCAATCTGCCTGGGGCGACTCGTCGGCGACCCCGACGCTGAATCGGGCGTCGTCGTAGAGTTAGAGCGGGTGCTCGTGTGACAGGACGACACGGTCACACTGCCGTACTGCGACCTGAAACGACACCCTTAATTGGCGCTCCCTCTTCGACCTAATTGCGGGACCGTAGGGTAGCGGTATCCTCTGCCGATGGGGTCGGTAGGACCTGAGTTCGAATCTCGGCGGTCCCACTCAAACTTCTGACAGATGCCCACACCTGTACGCTTAGGTGTGCGAAACAGAATTTTTCCACCCTGTGTAAGTCGGTTTTAACCTCGTCTTTAAATACTGCATATTATTATTCATTTTCTGATAGGAGGTCTGGTTCTCCTCGTCGATTTGGTCATTCCTCCATCGGTCTGACCACCCTCCCTCTCACCACCTTTCTCTCTGAGTGGTGGATCGATCTTGACAGAACTGAACCAGCCGCCGCAAGCGAGGACCACAACGGACGGCCCCCTGACATGGGGGCCGGAGTGAGGACCGGAGCGCACGCCCCGAACCCGGGGGGTGAGGGGCATTCGTATGCGGTGCTGGCGGAGTCTAACAAGAATCTGCGATCGACTGTTTCCACTTATTTCTAATGAGTATTGTCGAGCCACCAGGACACCTTGGCGGGCTTGACCTCGCTGATAGATGTAACACTCCCGTCTTAGCAGACCTTCTGGAAGAACGAGATCTCCTTGGCTATGGCCAGATGATCGATGGAACTCTTACAGAGCGTGATACTGACAGATGTCGGGTAGCGAAGTTCATCGCGTCAAAACCAGAGGGTACGCCCCTTACCCATATCGTTTCATACTGCGTCAAAGGCGTGTCGCCAGAGAAGTGCGACCGTGTCGAAGGCTCGGATTCCGACTACCAATTTGCATATTGCTTCGTCAACTATCTCGCCGACAGAGAAGACCCCTACGTAGAGAAATTCGACTCTTCAGGCGTTCTGATGGTCCAGCCCACATTGCGCCTTCTTGACTTGATTACAGAAGGCATTACTCAAACAGCCGACTCAGAGGGCCTGATTTATGATCGCCAGTACCTCCGTAACTACCTCTCACGAGTCGATTTCGTCGATGACGACCTTCGTGAGCTACTGGAAGACGGTTTTACATCCTACCTCAACCGGATCGAGGACTACCGGCTACTGTTCGATGTTCACTTTGTCGGACGGTCTGGCGGCCAGACAACCAAGCGGATGACGAAAGAATACAAGACCCGTTTCAACGACCAGGGACGCGTCTCGAAGCAATTCGCTCGGTTCAATGACGCTCTAGAGTGGGCCTACGAACACGCCGAAAATGCCGCTGTCGCCACCTTCACGACCGACCCGAAGCGCCAGGATTCACTGCTCGACGGGATCGACTCTATCAACCCGAATTTCAATCGGCTCCTCTCCTATCTCGATTCAGACCCGAAGACGAAAGCCGATACTCGCGTGGATGGTGTACCTGGCTGGCGTCCGGATCTCGATGATGACGTTACAGGCAGGCCCGGCTATCGACCGGACTACATCAAGGCTCTCGAATTTTCTGAGAAGGGTTACCCCCATGTTCACGTGCTGTTTTTCGATGTCCCAACTCGTGACAGTGACGGGATGCCCTGGTTGTGCGATAAGCCAGAGCTGGCTGCAAAGTGGTCCGACTACGGTCAGGGCCAGATCGTCGACGTGTACCCGCTTACCTATCGCGACGATCTCGACGACCTGGAACCCGAGTTCCAGAGTGACGAAGGGTTCGTCGACTGGTACCGATTCGGCAACCACGATCACGGCGAAGACTGGGTACGCGAGCGAACTCGCTCACACGAATTGATCGAGTTCGGAGACGACGGCCAGGAAATGGAATCTACAGCTGGCGCATATCTCGGTAAGTATCTGAGTGCCACGTTCGGTTCTCTCCTCGAAGCAAGTGAATCATTTGAGGCAGATGGAGACGATCGAGAATCCTACGCTGACAAGGCTGCAACCTGGAAACTCGCGCTGTACTGGGCTACGAATCGTCGGTTCTGGTCATGTTCGCAATCGATTACAGAGGGTATCGATCCGAACGAGCATACACAAGATCCAGATGTTCGCGAGGTTGTTCGTCGATGTTCGCTTGAGTCGGTGAGTACAGCCTGTGAGCCAACGATTCGCGAAACCCTTGCGCGTCGACGGTGGGACGATCTCGATAACCTCGAAGCTGGTATTGAGCGTGCTGTTTCAGCCGTAGAAAGCCCTGGAGTCCGGTCGACTTTGCCCGAGGAAGCATCTTATCGGTGTGTCGTCAATTACCTTGGTGCCTACGAATACTGGGATCTGCCGATGAAGGATATAGACTCCGTGCAAAATTTCTCCACAATAGAATCTAACAGAAGTCAAAATCAAAAATTGCCATCGGTGAATAGGGATTCCGGACCTCCGATTGTTTCGGTCTGGGACTGACGATTGGGGAGTATCACCTAGGATAATATTACGCACGCTATATCACACATAACGCTTTTTGTTCCACAATGTTAGTTTTGTAATATGTCAGATCATGATTTCCAGAGTCAAGTACAAGAGAATCTTGAGGATTTCATTGAGACAATTGATTCTGGGAATATAATTGAAGACTCTGGCGTTGAAAACATCATATCTGGAATAAATAACGAGGCCTACTTGCTCCCTGAGGATTATCCCCTACATGAATTCACTTTGGACGAATTGAGACGGTTTCCACGTTTTCTGACAGATTCCCTTTTGTTGACTCATACAAATGCCATTACATTAGATAATGAGCTTTATTGGGCGTGGACAGCAGCATGTGCTAACACCTCAACGTATGATGAAACTTCTTCCATCGCGTCAATATCATTTCTCCAAGACTATTTCTCGATGGTACACCTCTGTCTCTTGCCGAAAAAGCAGTCCCTCCTAGATCAACGAATTTCCCAGTTTATTGCTAGTATGAACCCCCATCTGAATGGGATTCAGACAGAGGGTTATAATTTTGCTGCATCTGCAGGATTTTCTCTTCTTGAAGGCCTCTTAAAGAGACATGCAGATCATTTGGATGAGAACGGGTTGATTGTTAACGGCCCCATTGAAGATCCATCATGGAGAGACAATACTATTGGTGGGGGTGGTTCCAACTACCACGATAAATTACAAATTTGGCGAGAATATGATTCGTCAACAGTAGTTTCTCAGACTTTAGCTGATATAGACGATTCTAATCGCTATGACTCAGAAATATTAACCAGGAAAATTGCAGGACTGCCCGATGATCAAGAGCTGTCCGAGAACTTTTTGAGAACGATAGCCGATCAGCGGAATTACAACGTACATGGTGAGCTAAGTACACAAGCAATTGGCCCTCTTGTTTTGAACCTTTGTAGCTTGGTCATTTGGGATTCTATTCAAGAGGAAACATATGACGATATCCAATCTGAAGTGATTGGAAATATTAAATCACAACAAAAAATGCCGAATATCGGCCCCGGCCATCCAAATTGGCCCTCAACGTTCTATCCAATTTGAATATATGGGAATACTTTCGGATCGGTTTTGATTAGGTCCTATTCGCACTCCTAAGACGATTAAGCCTCGAATGTGTCCCCCCCTGAATTGGAGCTGGTGATCAATTAGACCGAGGCCGCGAGCGCGGCCTCGTGCCGCTCGCCGGATGCATCTGTGACTCTCACGTTCGATTCATCGAGAACTCTCAGCCCCTCCCGCTACCGATCGACTTCGCCCATAATCGTGTCCAGACTCCCCAGCGTCGCAATCATGTCCGCGATGTACTCGCCTTCGCTCATCTCTGGGAGCGCCTGCAGATTCGAGAACGACGGCCCCCTGATCTTGAACCGCGCGGGTGTGTCTGTGCCGTCGCTGCGGATGTAGATTCCGAGTTCACCCTTGGCGGCTTCGACCGCACGGTATATTTCGGCGTCGTAGTCCGGCCGTAACGTCCGCGGGACGTTCGACTGTATCTCACGATCGTCTTCGGGCCAGTTCTCCAGCAAGTCGACACACTGTTCGACGATCTTCGCAGACTCTTCGAGTTCACGGAGCCGAACGAGGACGCGCGCGAAGTTGTCACAGCCGTCCTCGGTGACGACGTTCCAGTCGAGTTCGTCGTAGTATCCGTAGGGGTCGTCACGCCGCAGGTCGTAGTCAATGCCTGACCCTCGTGCGACAGGTCCAGTAACACCGTAGCGCTTGGCGACCTCGGGGTCGAGATGGCCCACATCCAGCGTCCGCATCTGGAGGATCTCGTTGCCAGTAATGAGGTCGTGATATTCCGCAAGGCGCTCGGGGAGCTCCGCGACGAACGATCGGACCTTCTCCAGGTACTCCTCGCGCGGCTCGGGCAGATCCCAGCAGACTCCACCGAGTCGGAAGTAGTTGAACATCAATCGCTGGCCGGTCAGATCTTCGAGCAGATTCTGGATCTTCTCCCGGTCGGCGATGGCGTACATGAACGTTGCTGTGAAGTCGCCGACGACGTCCAGCGCGTACGCGCCGACGGCCAAGAAGTGACTCAACATTCTGGAGAGCTCCGCCGACATCGTCCGCAAGACCTGTGCGTACTCCGGCACCTCGATATCTGCCAGGTCCTCGGCCGTGCGGGCGTAGGCCCACTCGTTGCAGATGCCGGCTCCGCCCCAGTCCCAGCGGTCGGGATAGGGCATGATCTGGTGGCGGTAGGTCCCCTGCTCGCACATCTGCTCCTCACACCGATGGATGTAGCCGATGTCCGGCTCGGCGTCGACGACCGTCTCGCCGTCGAGAGTGATCTTGATGTGGAGGACGCCGTGAGTCGCCGGGTGGTGGGGGCCGATGTTGACAAGCATCGTATCTGAGTCGGTCCGCTCGTCCTGACTCAGTGGGTTGGCGTGCTCGCGAAACGGGACGATCTGTGGCTGATTCTGGTCGAAGTCCTCGCGAAGCGGATGGCCCTGCCAGGTCTCGGGCAGGAGGATCCGTTCGAGATTGGGGTGGTCGTCGTACTCGATTCCGACCAGATCGTAGGCTTCGCGTTCGTGCCAGTCGGTGGTCTCGAAGACGCCCGCGACCGACTCGCTCCGGGCTTTGTCCCGTGGGACCGGAACGACCACGCTCATCTCTCTGGTCGGGTCGTCGTAGTCCCGCAGATGGTAGATCGTCTCGAAGCGATCGGCGTATTCCTGGGCCGTGACACAGGCGCAGTGGTCGAGTCCAGCGCGGTCGCGAACTGCCGCGACTACGTCGGCGACTTTGTCGGGATCGACGACGATTCCCGGGGCGTTGCGGTGGTCGTCACGGTCGCGGACGCGGTCGCCGAGCGAGTCAATGGCTCGCTCGATATCGCCGCGTACTGCTTCGTCGTCACTGACGGGTTCGGAGAGGGCCATACCGCTGCATCGATCACGACGCCTATGCGGCTTCTGACGAACAGACTAGTGCGTTTTTATACGGCGCGGTACACGAACCCGACGATGAAGCACGTCTCGCTGACGCTGCGCGAGCCGCCCGAGCGTCGCCACGACATGCATACGTTCATCGTCGAGACGCCCGGCTACGAGGAGACAGCGCTGCTCGCCTGGAACGGGTCGCGACCGGACTTCGACGTCTTTCTCTTTCGAGTCGTCGGCCCCATCGAGCCCTACCGCGAGGCGATCAGCGAACCCGAATTCGTCCGAACCGCGGATCTCACGCCGATCGACGACGACAGCTTCTACGCGTATGTCGAGAACGAACCGCGCGACGTTGACGTCGAGTTTCAGGCTGCATTCACGGACAATCGCGTGCTGACTGTCCCGCCGATCGTCTTCGACGCCGAGGGGCCGGCGCGAGCACGGGTAGTGGGAGAATCGTCTTCGCTCGAATCGGTCGTCGCAGATATTCCCGACGATATCGACGTTACAATCGAGGAGATCGGTGAGTTCGACGCCCCGTGGCAGCGGCCAGCCCCCATGACGGATCGACAGCGTGAGACGCTCCAGGCGGCGTTTGAATGTGGCTATTACGATCTCCCACGCGAGGGGTCGGTCGAAGCAGTCGCCGATCGACTGGGTGTCGCTCCGAGCACGGTGTCGAACCACCTCAGAAAAGCCGAACGAGCACTGGTCGCGCAGTTTCTTCGGGAGTAGTCTGACAGCAATGCCGGGTGCCTAGTTTTGCTTCGCGCCGGGATTCGTGACTGCACCGTTGGCGGCCGATCCGAAGTCGCGGTGATACTTCGCCAGCACGCCACTGGTGTAGTTGGGTTCAGGGTCGTCGCGTTCTTCGAGTCGCTGTTCGATCTCCTCGTCAGTGAGATCGACCGAGAGTTCCAGATCGTCGATGTCAATCGTGATCTGATCCCCGTCTTCGATCGCGGCGATCGGACCACCGACGAAGGCTTCGGGTGCGACGTGACCGATCGAGAATCCGCGGGTCGCACCGGAGAAGCGGCCGTCAGTCAACAGGGCGACGTCCTCGGAGTGGCCCTGGCCGGCGACCGCGGAGGTGACCCCGAGCATCTCGCGCATCCCGGGACCTCCCTGCGGACCCTCGTTGCGGATGACGATGGCGTCACCCGACTCGACGTGACCTTCCTGAACGTACTGCATCGCCGCTGACTCTTCTTCGAAGACCCGGAGCGGGCCCTCGTGGTGGAGGTGGTCCGAGCCGGTGATCTTGATGACCGCGCCCTCGGGTGCGAGGTTACCGGTGAGAATCCGGATCGCACCACGCTCGTGGATCGGATCATCGACGGGATGGAGGAAGTCGGCGTCGAGTTCTTCGATCGTCGGCAGTTCCATCGATTCGAGTTCCTCGCCCATCGTGTTGCCCGTCACGGTGAGAGCGTCACCGTGAAGGAGGTCAGCGTCGAGCAGTGCCTTCAGGACGACCGGGACGCCACCGACCTCGTGGAGGTCGTTCATGACTTTCTCGCCGCCGGGCTGGAGGTCGGCGATCTTCGGGGTCCGAGCGCTGATCCGGTTGAAGTCCTCGATATCGAGTTCGACGCCCGCTTCGGCTGCCATCGCCAGCAGGTGCAAGACGGCGTTGGTCGAGCCACCGACGGCGACCTGCAGCGTGATGGCGTTCTCGAAGCTCTCCTTGCTGAGGAAATCGGAGGGGCGACGCTGTTCCTGCACGGCTTCGACGGCGAGTTCGCCGCTCTCGCGAGCGACGGTGTACCGCGACCATTCTTCAGCCGGCGGGGAAGCACTGCCAAGCGGCGCGAACCCGAGCGTCTCGGAGATCGAAGCCATCGTGTTCGCGGTGAACATCCCACCACATGAGCCCGCACCGGGGCAGGCATTGCGCTCCATCTCGTCGAGTTCCTCCTCGGACATCTCACCCTGGGCAACCGCACCGACACCCTCGAAGACGTTCTGGATCGTGATCTCTCGTCCGCCGTGCTCACCGGGCATGATCGACCCACCGTAGAGGAAGACACTCGGGAGATCCGTTCTGATCGCGGCCATCATCATCCCCGGCATGTTCTTGTCACAGCCACCGATCGTCACGAGGCCGTCCATCCGCTCGCCGAAGGAGACGAGTTCGACCGAGTCGGCGATCACTTCACGAGAGATGAGGCTGGCTTTCATTCCCTCTGTCCCCATCGAGATGGCGTCGGAGATGGTGATCGTCCCGAACTCGATCGGCATCCCGCCGGCTTCGTCGACACCTTCGTAGGCAGATTCCGCGACATCGTCCAGATGGACGTTGCACGGCGTGATATCGGCGGCTGGATTCGCGACACCGATCATCGGCGAGTCGAGATCCTCGTCGTCGTACCCCATCGCTCGGAACATCGCACGGTGGGGGGCTTTCTCGATTCCCTCCGTGACCTCACTGCTCCTGAGGTCGGGATCCTTTTCGCCTCCGTTGTCAGTCTCTGGCGTCTGTCCCATACGTACGTTGTCTGCGGTCGGGCGTCTTAAGGGACGCGGAGCCGTGATCAAGAGTCTCATGCTGTTGCAAACTCTCGTTTACCACTCAAGTGGTTCATTATTATATTGTGTTCAAATAACACCAATTAGCAAAGAAAGGAAGTTTTAATAATCCTCATTTTCTTTTAGCGGGTACGGTGTGAGAGGGCACGTCACACAGGCGCAGTTTCCCGCAAGGGGGACAGCAGGGGCGACGGTGTGCTAGCCACTGTGTCTTGAGACCGCTCACACTGCACACGTGTACCGTAAGGGGGCACAAACAATGTCAGATGCAACCAAGAGCGGCACGATTAGAGGATCGCTTACAAGACGACAACTCTTCAAACGGTCGGCTGCGACCGCAGCAGCGGTGACCGTCGGGTCGAGTGCACTCTCGGGCACAGCGAGTGCAGCCGGCGAGTCAGTCGCACTCCAGTACTTCGACTACGGAGACTACGGACCGATCGGCGACCACTGGAACCGAGTCAGTAACAAAGCCGGGACGCTCTCGGATGTCGGGTACGACGCGGTGTGGATCCAGTCGCCGTGCAAGCCCAATTCGTCGAACAGCAACGGCTATAACCCGCGAGATCACTTCGACTTCAACTCCTCACTGGGGACGGAGTCAGAGCTCCGGGGGATGATCAATTCGCTGCACAACAACGGTATCGACGTCTATGCCGACTCGGTCGTCAACCACACGGGGACGACCGATCCAGCGGGAGGCCACTATCCGCCGTTCCCGGATCAGTCCTACTTCCACGACCCATACGCGTCCAGCAGAACGAAAAAGCAGCTCTACGGGCTCTGGGACCTCAAGCACGAAGACGGGCGAGTCACCAACACCTTGCGCGACTTCTGTTACACGCTGGGTAACGACCTCGGGTTCGACGGTTTCCGATGGGACGCAGCCAAGCACGTCCCCCAGTGGTGGTTCAACGACTACGCCAACCAGTGGGCCGACGACCTCGGGATGTTCGCAGTCGGTGAAGTCTACGACGGCAACACCGACTTCGTGATGGATTACGTGAACACGGGGATGAACTGCTTCGACTACCCGCTCCACTACACGCTGAAATCGGAGTTCGCCTACGGCGGCAACCTCTCGAACGTCGCCAGCGCCGTCCGCAACGGCGACTCGATCCTCGGACGGAATCCCTACCGTGCGAGTACTTTCGTGGACAACCACGACGACGATCCGCCGGACAATCGAAAACTCGCACACGCGTTCATCCTGACGGCACCGGGTTACCCGATGGTCTTCGCCAACCACGCCAAGCCCGAGGGCGTCGATCTGGACGCCAGCTGGCTCGAAAACCTCATCTGGATCAAGAAGAACCTCGCTGGCGGGGACATGTACTTCCGCCACGACAGCCAGAACCTGCTCATCCACGAGCGGTACAACAACCTGCTGGCCGGGATCAACCAGTCCGGTTCCTGGCAGTCGAAGTGGGTCTACACGTCCTGGCGCAACCAGACGCTGCACGATTACACCGGCAGCATCGACGATGTCTGGGTCAACGGCGACGGCTGGGTCGAAGTGTCGATCCCGCCGGGCGGCTGGGTCGCACTGGCACCGTAGCGGTACCACTCCTGACCGATTTTTTCGGACGTGTCCACAGATTCTTGGCCCCGGCTGTCCCACCTACCAGTATGGCACGGGTCTCCGTCGGCGGGCGGATTCACTTCGGATTCCAGAACCTCTCGCTGGCTCACGATCGACTCTACGGCGGCGTGGGGGTCGCGCTCGATCAGCCACAGCTCGTTCTCGAAGCCGAACCGGCCGATAGCGTGATCTGTGATGGAGCCGACATCGCCAGCTACGTCGAGCACGCGGTCGATATTCTCGACGTTCCGGGCGCGGACGTGACGATAGACCAGCGATTGCCCAGACACGTTGGTCTGGGGAGCGGCACCAGACTGGCACTGGCGAGTCTCCGTGCGGTCGCCGACGCCTACGACCGTTCGGTCGACATCCGGGAGGCCGCACCGAAACTCGCCAGAGGCGGCCGCAGCGGCGTCGGCGTCGCGACCTTCGAGACTGGAGGGTTCGTCGTCGACGCCGGCCACCCGACGGCGCTGTTCACTCACGAACCGCCCGGTGAGGGAGAGTGGACGGTTCCGCCGGTGATCGCCCGCCACGATGTCCCCGAAGCGTGGCGGTTCGTTCTGGTGACACCCGATGTCGACCCGGGTCGACACGGACGACCTGAAGACGAGAGTATCCGATCGGTCGTCGAGCGCGCGGATCCAGGGATCGCCGACGACGTCGCACTGGTCGTGACCCGACAACTGCTGCCGGCGATCGCGACGGGTGATCACGAGGCATTCGGGACCGCAGTCGAGCGTCTGGGCCGGTTGAACGGCGCGTGGTACGCCGACGAACAGGGCGGCGTCTACCGGCCACCGGCAGGAAGCGTCATCGAAGCGCTGGACGCCGTTCCAGAAATCACGGGCGCGGGCCAGTCCTCATGGGGCCCGACTGTCTATGGCGTGACTCACACATCGCTGGCCGAAGCGGCGCGTGTGAGTGCAGCAGACGCACTCGACGATCTCGGACTCGACGGCACAGTTCGAATCGTTTCGGCGTCGAATTCGGGTGCTCGTGTCGAATAATTCGACAGATTCGGTGGTGTCGAGCGACACTTGCCCGAACCACAAGCTACTGCCCCCGTCCAGTCGTGGGTTCTGATATGGCCACGCTGGCGGGGATCTACGTCTACCCGATCAAGGCACTCGACGGGAACGCTGTCGAAACGGTGACAATCGCCGAGGGCGGGTCGCTCCGCCCCGACAGGCAGTTCGCGTTGGTCGACGACGACGGCGAGTACGTCAACGGCAAGCGGACTCCCGATGTCCACCGGATCAGCGCCGATTTCGACGCGAGCGGAACGATCGTCACGCTCGCCGACGACGGCGACACCACGCGGTTTGATCTCGACGCAGAGCGCGATGCGGCACGACGTTGGCTCGACGAGCGATTCGACCCCTCGATCTCGTTCGTCCGGGACGAGGAGTTAGGATTTCCGGACGATACCACCGATTTCGGCCCGACAATCATCTCTACGGGGACGCTCGAAACGGTCGCCGACTGGTTCGACGAGATCGAGAATGCGGCCGAGATGCGCCGCCGATTGCGCCCGAATCTCGTTGTCGAAGCTGAACCGTTCTGGGAGGATCGACTCTATGCTGGCCCCGGCGAAGCCGTCCGTTTCGAGATTGGAACCGTCGCCTTCGAGGGAATTAGCCCGTGTCAGCGCTGTGTCGTTCCGACGCGCCATCCGGACACCGCCGAGACGATCGAGAATTTCCAGCAGACGTTCGTCGAGAACAGAGAACGGACCTTGCCCTCCTGGGCAGACGAGCGCCAGTTCGACCACTACTACCGTGTGATGGTGAACACGCGCACACCCGAGGAGTCCCGTGGAAAGGCGATCTCTATCGGCGACGAAGTCGTGATCGGTGACACGGTCGCCGACGAGTGATTGTCTTCGCTACCAGTCCAGACTCCCGGCGTCCTGATACTCTGTGACCGTCGATTCGAAGAAGTTTTTCTCCTTGTTGAGATCGACTTGCTCGCTCATCCACGGGAACGGATTCTCCGTCCCGTAGATCGGATCCATCCGTAACTGGGTGAGGCGGCGGTCGGCGATGTACTCGACGTACTCGGCGAACTGCTCGCTGGACATCCCCAGTATCTCGTCTGGGCAAGCCTCACGAGCGTAGCGCTGTTCGAGATCGACGGCCTCCTCTATCAGTTCGGCGACCTCAGCCTCGAAGTCGGGCGTCCAGACGGACGGGTTCTCGTCCCGAACCGTGTTGATCAGGTCGACGCCGAAGTTCACGTGGAGGGATTCGTCGCGCATGATATACTCGAACTGCTCGCCGACGCCGACCATCTTGTTCTGGCGCTTCAGTCCGAGCATCATCGCGAACCCGGCGTAGAAGAATACCCCCTCCATGATGACGTAGAAGCCGACGCAATCACGGAGGAACTTCCGGAGGTCTTCGGGGCCATCGATAGTAAACTCGTCACGGTCGATCGCGCAGGTCAGATCGACGACGAAGTCGTCTTTGGCTTCGATAGCGGGGATGCGGTCGTACATCCCGTAGAGATACTCCGGATCGAAGCCGAGGCTGTCACAGCAGTAGATGAACGTATCCGTGTGAATCGCCTCCTCGTAGGCCTGCCTGAGGAGGTACTGCCTACATTCGGGTGCGGTGACGTACTCGTAGAGTGCGAGGACGATGTTGTTCGCCGTCAGTGACTCGGCGGTTGAGAAGAACCCGAGGTTCCACTCGACCAGCTGTTTCTCCGCGGCGCTGAGGTCGTCGTTGCGCCACTGGGCGATATCGTCCTGCATCGGGACTTCCTCGGGCGTCCAGTTGTTGGCGACGCCCTGGGTGTAGTACTCCCGGGCCCAGTCGTAGTCGATCGGCAGTATCTTGTTCGGGTCGTGGGTGTCGTCGTGGCTGATGATTGGCATTCGATAATCCTCCTTCGTAGGTACTACTGGCAGGCGTCACAGGTCGGATCTTCGACGGTCGGAGCGTCGTGGTCGTCCCGCTGTTCAGATTCCCCAGTCTCACTACTGCGGGACTGGGTGTCGTCGTACTCGGCCATGTCCAGCGTGGACTTCTCGATCTGACTCGCGCCGAGGGTCCGAAGATAGTAGGTCGTCTTGAGGCCGTACTCCCAGGCAGCCGTGTAGACGTCGTCGAGTTTCGATCCGTCGGTGCTCGGGAAGAAGACGTTGACCGACTGGCTCTGGTCGATCCACTGGCCACGGACGGCGGCGAGTTCGAGCTGGTGGCGCGGATCGATCTCGAAAGCGCCTCGGTAGAGCGATTTGAGTTCGTCCGGCACGCGATCGATCTCCTGAATCGAGCCGTCGTGGTAGGTGATCTGATCGCGCAGTTGTTCGTCCCACAGTCCTCGCGCTTTCAGATCCGCTACCAGCGACTCGTTGACGATCGTAAAGTCCCCGGACATATTCGACTTCACGTAGAGGTTCGAGTAGATCGGCTCGATCGACGGAGAGGTGCCGGCGATGGTTGAGATCGTTGCCGTCGGCGCGACGGCCATCGTGTTGGAATTTCGCATGCCGTGTTCGGCAACGTGTTCACGGACCGTCTCCCAGTCCAGACGCTCTTCGGGGTTGAGCGGTATCTCGACGCCGCGTTCGGCTTCGAGTCGATCGATCGTATCCTGTGGGAAGCAATCACGATCCCACTTGCTGCCCTCGAAGGACTCGTAGCTCCCGCGCTCGGCCGCGAGTTTCGAGGAGTTGTAGATGGCGTGGTAGGCCAGCAGTTCGGAGATTTCATCGGCAAAGTCGATGGCAGCATCGTCGGCCATCGGGATCTCCTGAGTCATCAGCGCCTCGTGAAAGCCCATCATCCCGAGTCCCACAGGTCGATGACGCATGTTCGAGCGCTCGGCGTTGTCGGTCGGGTAGAAATTCAGGTCGATGACGTTGTCGAGCATCCGCATCGCCGTCTCGACAGTGTCTGCCAGTTGCTCGCGGTCGATTCCCTCGCTGTCGACGTGCTCGGCGAGGTTGACCGAGCCGAGGTTACAGACCGCCGTCTCCTCGCTGCTGGTGTTGAGCGTAATCTCCGTACAGAGGTTCGAGGAGTTGACTACGCCGACGTGATCCTGAGGCGAGCGGATATTGCAGGGATCTTTGAACGTGATCCAGGGGTGGCCGGTCTCGAACAATCGAGTGAGAGTCTCCCGCCAGAGATCCTGGGCGTCGACCTGCTCGTACTGGCGTAACTCGCCTGCTTCGGCCTGCTGTTCGTACGTCTCGTACAGCTCCTCGAACTCCTGGCCGTACGTCTCGTGGAGCTCGGGGACTTCGTCTGGCGAGAACAGCGTCCACTGTCCGTCCTCGCGAACGCGTTTCATGAACAGATCCGGGATCCAGGCCGCGGTGTTCATGTCGTGGGTGCGGCGGCGTTCGTCGCCGGTATTGCGCCGGAGGTCGATGAAGTCCGGATAGTCGAGGTGCCAGCATTCGAGGTAGGCACAGGCCGCTCCGCGACGCTTGCCCGACCGATTGATCGCCGCAGTTACGTCGTTGCTAATCTTCAGAAACGGGACGACACCTGTGGATTCGACACCTGTCGATTCGATGAGTGACCCGGTTGCACGAACGTCGGTCCAGTCGTTGCCGAGGCCGCCCGACCACTTCGAGAGTCTGGCGTGCTCTTTGTAAGCGTCGAAGATCCCCTCCAGATCGTCGTCAATTGTCGTCAGATAGCAGGAAGCCAGTTGCGGGTGGGTCGTTCCGGCGTGAAAGAGAGTCGGCGTCGAGTGAACGAACCGCCGCGTCGACAGCGCTTCGTAGAACTCCAGGGCGCGCTCTTGCCGATCCGCGGGGTCTTCTCGCAGGGCGATCCCCATCGCGACACGCATCCAGAACGCCTGTGGAAGTTCGAGCGGGTCGTTCTCCACAGTGGAGATGAAGTACCGCTGGCGCAGCGTCTCGACGGCGATGTAGTCGAAGTCCTCATCCCGGCCGAGGACGAGTGCGTCAGCGAGTGCTTCGAGGTCGTACGCAAGCAGGCGTTCGTCCAGCAGATCGGCCTCGACGCCGTGTTCTATGTTCGCGGCGAAAGTGTCTCGATATCGACGGTCGGCCCCCTCAGCACGCGGATTCTCGCCTGTCACTTCGTGGTAGTGGCGTTGCAGTTCGACGTCCGCGGCGGCGGCGTCGTAGGCTGGGTCACGGTCGACTCTGGCCGTCAGTGTGCCGACCAGTGCCTCGTACAGTTCGTCCCTGCCGGCGTCGCGATAGGAGTTGCGGGCCGCGGCCTCGACGAGGTCCGCGCGCACCTCCTTGGACAGCACGGATTCGTGGCCGCACGCTGCGTGATCGAGTATCGAACGGATCGTCTCGGTGTGTTTGCTCGTCGTCTGGCTCATGTGTATCGATAGTGTTGCCACTCTACGTGGGCTGCTCCCACTGCACATCCAGTTCCGGATACGGCCGGAACTAGATCGTCGTGGCGTGTCCCTGGCTGAATCCCGGCACGTACAAAAACGTTTCCAATACGAGTTTATCTAATACAAATTCAATTGTATTCGGTGGCGAGGGCGCTACGACTGGAGGTGATCGTCGAGAAATTGCTGCTGGGTTGGGAGGGTCTGCTCACGCCATTCCGGGTTGTTGATCATCCCGTGGCCTGCCCCGTCGGCCGTGAACAGTTCGACGGGAACGCCAGCGTCTTCGAGCGCGGCTGACAGGACGGTCGCTGACCGATAGGGGACCGTCTGGTCGTCCGTGCCGTGCAACAGCAGCGTCGGCGGGTCCGAGCTATCGACGTGGGTGACGGGTGATCCCTCCGCCAGTGTCTCGTCGCTCGCGTCTTCGCCGAAGAACTCTTCGACGAGTGTACTCCCCTCCGAGGCCGGCGTCGTCAGGTCGTACGGGCCACTGTACCCGACGACGGCGTCGACGGCCGCTGAGACATTCGGTTTGAACTCGGTCGGCTGGAAGGTGTCGTGCTCCGGTGCGTAACCGACCAGCGTCGCCAGATGAGCGCCTGCAGAGTAGCCCGCGAGTACACCTGTCGAGCCGTCGATATCGAACTGGCTGGCGTTGCTCCGGACCCACTTGACCGCGGCAACGGTGTCCCGGACCGCCGCGGGATACTTCGCCTCCGTCGACAGCCGATACTGAATGTCCGCGACGGCGTACCCGTCAGCAGTCAGTGCGTCGAACATCGGTCTCTCCCCCTTATTACCGAAGATCCAGCCGCCCCCGTGAGCGAAGACGAAAAACGGGTGGTCGCCGCCACTCTCCGGGAGGTACAGATCGAGTTTCAGATCGCGTTCGGGCGTCTGCCGGAAGACGACATCCCGAACCTCGCCGTTGCTGTCGGGTGTCGGGGGTGGTACACTCGTTGTGGCCTGTGTCGTCTTCGACTGGCCCGTCGTGGTTCTGGGCTGCCCGCTCGTCGTCCTGTTCTCCGGAGCGGTCGTCTCGTCGCCGCCCGTCGAACAGCCCGCAAACGCTGTCCCGACCGCGGCACTCAACACCCCACGCCTGGACCACGTTCGCTCGTCCACCATAGTCGTGTTCTGCGACCGAGAGGGTTTAGCACCACCGCTTGTCGCTCAGAAATCGGGTTCGGGCACGACGCCGTCTTCCTCGGCCTCGGTCCCGACCAGATCGTACTCCTCGCGAAGTTCGCGAATCCGGTCGCGGATGTCCGCAGCGAGTTCAAACTCCAGGTTGTCCGCGGCCTCCTGCATCCGTTCTTCCAGTTCTTCTATCAGGTGAGCGGCAGCGTCGGCATCCTCGGGATCCATGTCGGCCGTCCCGCTCGTATCGGTCTTGCTCCCGGGCAGATTGGTCTCGCCGATCTCCTTCTCGATTGTCGTCGGTTCGAAGCCATGGTCCTCGTTGTACTGCTGCTGGATGCGGCGACGGCGCTGGGTCTCCTGGATGGCTGCGTTCATGGCATCGCTCGGGTTATCAGCGTAGAGGATCACCTCGCCGTTGACGTTTCGGGCTGCCCGTCCCATCGTCTGAACGAGCGTCGTCTCGCTCCGCAGAAAGCCCTCCTGATCGGCGTCGAGAATCGCCACGAGACTCACCTCGGGGATATCCAGACCCTCCCGCAGAAGGTTGATCCCGACGAGCACGTCGAACTCTCCGGCCCGAAGCCCACGGACGAGTTCGTGTCGTTCCAGCGTGTCGGTCTCGTCGTGCATGTACTCGACGGCGACGCCCGCCTCTTCGAGATATTCGGTTAGATCCTCGGCCATCCGTTTGGTGAGGGTCGTCACAAGGATCCGCTCGTCTCGTTCGACACGCCCGTCGATCCGGTCCATGAGATCATCGATCTGACCGTCGGCGGGACTGATCTCGACCTCTGGGTCGACCAGATGGGTCGGGCGGACGATCTGTTCGACGATCTGGTCGCTGTGCTCGCGCTCGTAGTCGCCTGGCGTCGCGCTCACGTATAGTGTCTGGTCGGTTTTCTCCTCGAATTCCTCGAAGGTCAGCGGGCGATTGTCGTAGGCTGTCGGGAGCCGAAAGCCGTTCTCGACCAGCGAGTCCTTGCGGGACTTGTCGCCGGCGTACTGCCCGCGAATCTGGGGCACAGTTTGATGGGATTCGTCGATGACAGTGAGAAAGTCTTCGGGGAAGTAGTCCAGCAGGGTGTAGGGAGCCTCACCGGACTCGCGGTCCGACAGATGGACTGAATAGTTCTCGATACCCGAACAGTAGCCGGTCTCGTTGAGCATTTCGAGGTCGAACGTCGTCCGCTCTTCGATGCGCTGGGCTGCCACGAGGTCGCCCTGCCGCTCGAAGTAGGACACGCGGTCGTCCATCAGTTCCTCTATTTCGCCGATCGCCCGTTCGAGACGCTCTTCGGGGATCGAGTAGTGTTCTGCCGGGTGTAACAGGACGGCGGGTTCCTCGCTCACGACCGTTCCCTCCAGTGGATCCAGCTTTACCAGCCGGTCGATCTCGTCGCCCCACATCTCCACGCGGACGGCGTAGCGACCGTACATCGGGTAGATCTCGATGGTGTCGCCCCGCACGCGAAAGGTCCCCTGTGTGAAATCGACATCGTTGCGTTCGTAGTTCAGATCGACGAGTTGACCCAGGAGTTCGTCGCGGTCGATCTGTTGCCCACGCTCGATTTGCAGCGACATGTCGATGTAGTTTTGCGGATCACCAAGACCGTAGATCGCCGACACGCTCGCGACGACGATGACATCCTCACGAGTGAGCAGCGACCGCGTCGCGGAGTGACGAAGCCGATCTATCTCGTCGTTGATCGAGGCGTCTTTCTCGATGTACTTGTCGGTCTGCTCCACGTAGGCCTCGGGCTGGTAGTAGTCGTAATAGGATACAAAATATTCTACTGCATTATCCGGGAATAGATTCCGAAATTCCTCATAGAGTTGGGCCGCTAAGGTTTTGTTGTGAGCAATAACTAACGTTGGTTTCTGTAGTTCCTCAACTACCCAAGAGACAGTATTCGTTTTGCCCGACCCTGTTACTCCAAGAAGGGTCTGTTCATCCATCCCCTGTCGAAAGCCATCAACCAATTGCTCAATTGCTTCGGGTTGGTCGCCCGCCGGGTCGAACGGAGCATCAACGCGAAACTCCCTTTCTGCATCCGGTTTGTCGGGGGAAAGAGGGCCACCTGATTCACTCACAGTAACCCTAATTAGAGTCCTGAGTCACTTTACCCGTTCGCTTGGTAGAGCGAGAAGGATTTCTACCCCGTGAAGTGGACATGGCTCTTTGGGCCTACGACAAATCTATGGTCGAAGTTCACTACCGGAGATGTTCAAGAATTTGTAGGATCCGAAATCCAAGCTCCCCGTAGTCTTTCTCCGTCTCAGACGCCTTCTCCCGAAGTTTCTCTATCTTCTCAGTATAGCGTTCATTGATTACTAACTCTAACTCCATTCCCGTCTCTTCCTCAAAGTCGGATTCCAAGGTGTGAAGACCGCCCAATAGGTACTCTTCATCTGATTTGCCGGGGACAATCGGACTCCATAGTTGGAAAACATAGGAATCAGCGGAGTCAAACAATTCAGTCACGTAGTCCCGGTCTGAGTTGAACTTCCGCCACAGACGTTCTAAGGAGTGTTGATAATCCCTACCCCCGTATTCAGCCCATCTATCGGTTTTGACCGGCCCTGAGTAGTGTAGTCCATTTAGATGGGTCACTACCTCACAAGTGTAGACTACTTGTTCTCCCTCTTCGGTGTTTTCAACTCCTATCACGTCAATTTCCGATTGGTCACCTTCAGCCTGAGTACGTTGATTGTACATCACCAACTCGCATTTTTCTATGAGTCGGAGATACGCTCCAACAAGAAGTTCACCGGACTCCGGTTGCTTAGTCATACATCTTCACCTGTTTATTCAGCATAAACCACATTACCGTAGCATCTGATTTCAGCTTATGGGAACCTATGATGTAATGCAGGTCTGTGAAAATGGGCATAAAATCACACACTCCTATAGGGAACATCCTGAGCATCGGCAGTCGGCGTGTGACCAATGTGGAGCCGATACGGTTCGTCGATGCCAAAATCCGGAGTGTGAAGAGCCAATTCGGGGAAAGTATCGGGTTGAAGGTGCGATTTCACCCGGTGGCCCCGAACCACCCGAACGTTGTCATGAATGTGGTGAGCCGTATCCTTGGGCAGATGAAGCCGACCAATTCACTGAGGTAGATTCATCTGTTCTTGATAAAGAACTCGCTGAGCGCATGAACATCAGGAAAGTCGTGAATCCGTTCCTGATTTTCTTCAATGAACTCCTGTATACTCCCCTGTGATTCCTCACCAAACGTTGCTATCCACGCTTCAACGTCAGTCACAATCCGCCACTCATCTACTCCCTTCAGTATACTCTTCACGTAGCTTGGCCCGATGAACGGGCAGACTATCCACACTTCTTCGGAGTCTGCCGTTTCCCTAATAGCCCTATCAAACGGTGATTCTCCCCTGTTGTAGCCCTCTTCCGAATGGTAGATGAGCCGGTTCATAAGCTACCATCCGCCCTCAAATTCAGTATTAAGGCCGCACTTTTCAGCCAACCGTTGGATATGTCGCTTCTTATCTCTCTTATTGAAGCTTGTGAATAGATAATAGCCGTTGGCCAACTTCCGGTACGTTCTCATCTCGCCTTCATCGCCGGGATGCACAGGGTCGTTATTGATGAGGGCGTTCTTCCGACCGGGAACATAGGGGAGCGGTTCAAGCTTAGAAATCAGGTTGTGATTCTCAATTAGATAGTCCGTCGCATCAGCCATAGCATCACTTTGGTTATCATCAGAAAGGGTAGCGAGAATGGTTTCACCGTCTTGTATCTTGATGATGTACTCGCCTGAAGTGTCTTGAGCCTCTTCGATCTCCGGGGTAGACACCTCTTCCTCATCTTCCGGAGAAGGTTTTGTACCGATTGCTTTCCGTTGTTCTTTGAGCGCCGAAATCAGGTCAACAACGAACTCTGTAGCTTGTGCTTCAGTATCTAACGGAACGGATGCACCAATCTCATCCAACAGAACATCATTGAGTTCATTGGCTACCCGTTCCTTGTTATCTTGAAGATGTAAGATAGCCTCTCCTGCCTGTGCTATCTGTGTAGCTATCTCATCGGACTTACCGGACTGAATGGATTCTTTGGAGAGAATTTCTAACAAGTCGGGACGTTGCTTCAGGTCATCCAATTCAAACTGAATGAGCGAGATTTCTTCCTGTCTACCATTATTGCCTTTGGTCAACACCTCAAACGATTTGCCGTTGGTCACGACGCCCCAATCAACATCCAACTCTTGTCTCATATAGCTCCGAAGCTGTTCCACACTATCTTCATCAAGAGTTGAACGTGCCGGCTTTGCTTCAATGAAAACAACCGGTGTATCTCCTAAGAGAAGAGCAAAGTCTACTTTTGTTGTGCCGGTCGCCATTCGCACAGTATGCTCCGGCTCAACTTCTGTAGACCGGGTATCCCACCCAAGCAACTCAATGAACGGGACAATAAGACGGAACTTCGTTGCTTCCTCATCCATCTGAGGTGAGGCTTCTAAGAGAGATTTGGCTTCATTTACAAACTCTCTCACAGCCCGTTCATCCATAGATATGTGACAGATGCTCACGGGGTGTTTATCAAAGTATCCGACTTTCTCCGTGAAACAGTTAGCTAAAGACCATCAATCCTTAACAGAAAGGTCTGGAGAGAACTCCCACTGAGTGTCCATGAAGATCCTCATCAATGCCTGAATTGGGTGGCTAATAGCCCTATTATTGTCTCTTCGGGAACATATTTTTCTATGTTCGACCCGAAGTGGAACATGAATAGGGACTCGCTTGAGCGATGAACCACCGGGATAGAAATGATCAAAACAATGATTGATGGAAAAATCGCACGAACCTACGGGAGAGAAGCCGGACAAGTGTCGGGACTGTGGATGCGTAATTGGGACTGAAGGCCGTCCAAGGTCGGAAATACAGGAAATGAATTGCGTCCTCTGTGGGACTCGCAATGCGTTAGAACAGGAAATCAGCGGTGATTAGCAACAGTTGACTATTCGGTGAGTTGCTTCTCTATCGCCTGAACCATCTCTAACATCTCTTGTTCATCCATGTCCTCAACCACATCTTCGGGGTCGGGTGAGGGAATAGGAGTTTCATATTCTCCCTCAACAGCCTCATAGGTAGTTAACGGAACGTGGCAGGTTGGACAATGGTCGGGGTCTTCAGGTAGGCGGTCGTTGCACTCAGGGCATTCCTGAAGGGTCGGACGGCCAAGCACAGGCACATCACCCGATGTTGGGAGTCCTAAATCTTCACGGATAGAATCATTAGACAACTCATCGGAAAGAGTGACGTAGGTCTCGAACTCGGATGAATCAGCCGACCAACCGGCAATCATCTTGATTTTCTGTTCGTTCAATCCCTCAAGTACCATACGGGTAATTGCCGTGTGTCTCAGTAGGTGAGGATAGACTGATTTTTCGGGTTCTACGCCGGCCTTCTTCCCGATTCGGTGAAGTTTATCACGGATAGTCTGATAGTGTATCGGCCCCCGTGGGTCTCTCCCATCAGGAAGTGGGGCATCGGGCGTAGGACAGAATAGAGCCGCTTCAGGGTCATCTTTGTAGGGGTGGTTATCGTACCAAGATTTCACGTAGTGCTTTGACCACAGTAGGGGCTTGGAGCCATTAGCGCCCTTCAGCGTTCCCTCTTCTTCATTCAGGGTAATATCCATAGTCTGCCCCTGAATCGTTATGTGCTTGTTTCGTAGCGTCCTGATGGCGTCTATCCGTTGTCCTGTCGCCAATCCCATAGCGAGAAGTGCCCGGTCACGGAGTCCATAGCAGTTGGAGAGAAGAGCATCAATATCTTCCTGAGTGAGTAGGTCGTTTGGGCGGATCTGCCGACCACGCTCTTTGTCAATCTCAATCTCTTCAGGGTCAATGCCAAGGTCGGAATGATACCTGTAGAATACCCGAAATGCCTTCTGATAGTTTGAAACTCCTATTCCTGAGTCCTTCACGTCCGGGTGAGCGCCGGAGCGCATTGAGGAAAGAAGTTCAGATAAGTCATCCTCACTACTCTCAACAAGTGGGATGTTCGGTACTTCCCAACCGGTATGAGAGCTGGAGCTAAAGCGTTGATCTGATGTGGAAGATGTCTGGTTAAGTGAATGTGTTCAAAACCCCTCAACCAGACGGTGTTCTTTCGGACTCGGACGTGAAAGATTTAGCGGAAGACGTCATCTGCCAGCTCCCTTTGCCAGGGATCGAGGGCTCACCCCTCGATCCCGGCGATATCTGGGCGGTCGTCATTCTTGCAGCAGTCAATCAGACGTCCATCTGGGAGACGTGCAAGGACAACGACAACGCTGTCTGTGACGATACTGTCATGGACTGGCTACATACGCTCAACCGGGAGTGGCTTGAGCGGGTTGCTAACCGCCTTCTCAGAGAGTTAGCGATGACGATCCTCGACCCTGATCGGTCGAGGATCGTCTCCATTGACTTCGTCGATAACCCCTACCACGGAACGTACGCCGATGAAGAAGGTGAACTCTGTCGCATGCACGCGAAAGACGGAACAACGACGTGCCACCGGTACTGCACGGCGTATCTCGTCTCGAACGGAAAGCCAGTGACGTTGGCGATGACGTACGTCCGTAGTGATGAGAAAGAGGCCGACGCGGTCGAGCGCGTCCTCGACCGCGTCGAGGCCTATCCCTTCGAGATAGAGCTTCTGTTGGCTGATCGCGGCTTCTACAACGAACGTATTCTGCGCCGCTCACGGGAGGTTGCTGCGACTGTCGTTCCCGTCCAAAAGAAGGGCAAGCGCATGAGGAAGAAGCTGGATACGCACTGCTCGTACATGACAACCTATCGGATGTACAAAGGCCGCGAGCGGGAACTGGAATTCCCGCTCGCGGTCGCTGTGTCATATCACGCCGGAGATCGCGGGAAAAGTGGCGAGGTCGTTCGAGGCTATGTGGCGTGCGATCTGGCCGATCGCACGCCGAAACAAGTCGAACGGCTCTATCGGAAACGGTCAGCGATCGAAACGAGCTACCGTGTATTTCGCCAAGCACGAGTGGTAACGACGACACAAGACCCAATCATCCGCTTCGCGTTCGTCCTGGTTGGATTCCTGTTGGAGAACCTCTGGCTTGTGCTTCGATGGGCGGTCGTCGCCCGCCCCCAGCGGGGCGGGCGCGACCTGCCCGAGGAATTCACGTTCAAGACCTTCTCTGACTGGATCAGACATGCATTAGAGGAAGAGCTAGAGCGGACTTGGGAGATCGAAATGAACGGAACAGGTGTGCCAGAAGCATACGCGCCGGCCGCGGGCTGACGTCAGCCCGCGGCCTTGGGCAAGCTCCTAGTGAGCAACAGCATTCGCCTAGAACAGCGTATCTCAGCCTTCTTACTTCACTTCTCCTCATGCGTGGATTCTACTTCCTGTTCACTCAGTTACCACACCGGCATTCACTCTGTTCGTCCATGACTCAGCACAGTTCACGAAGCGACGTTCGGGAAGTACCGATGTTTGTTCTCCGGGCGGCTGTTCGTAGAACCGTGAAGTGACCCCGTACCGTCGTGAGTTTATTCTTTCCTCGGTCGTGTTCGATGAACTTCTCAATGGCTTCAGCGTCTTCCTTGGCAATATCGCCCGATTGAACTTCGCTCTCAAGCCGTGAGTATTCGTTTTCTACGACGGCCCATTCGTCGTGTGATTTTGAGACCATTCCTAAATCGCCACAAACAGGCGTTCACAGGATGGGATAATATAGTTTAGGGCTTGGAATCAGGAGGGGAGACGAAATACTCGACAGCGTTGTTCGGAAAGAGATTCCTGAACTCCTCGTACAACTGTGCCGCGAGGGTCTTGTTGTGGGCGATGACCAGCGTCGGTTGCTGAATCTCTTCGACGACCCACGAGACGGTGTTGGTCTTCCCCGATCCCGTCACGCCGAGCAGAGTCTGTCTGTCCATGCCCTGCTGGAAGCCCGAGGCCAGTTGCTCGATTGCGTCGGGCTGGTCACCCGCGGGGTCGAAGGGGGCGTCGACCTCGAAGGGGCGTTCGGCGTCCGGCCTATCCGGAGAGAGCGGGCCACCTGAATCAGTCATTGACGGCATTCAGGGGCCGAACTCACTTCAGGCGCTCGGTAGCGACGGCGCGGGTCAGTGCTCTCGAAGGCCAGCAGCTTCGAGATACTCCCTGACGTAGGGGTGAAGCTCGATCTCGATCGGCGGCTCGAATACCCGAAGATCGGCGTGCTGGTCGTCAGGGGCCAGCGTTTCGCTCTCGCTTGTCACCTCGAAACCGATCGGGACGTAGTGCTTCCCGTCGGCATCCTCGACATCGGCGACGTCGTAGAAGTGCTCGTAGACGCCCAGTCGCCGCTCGGTCGCTACTTCGACATCCAGTTCGTCCCTGGCGACGCGATGGACCGCATCTTCGAGAGACTCGTGTTTCTGGACTGTCCCACCCGGGACGAACCACTCGCCTCTGGCTGGCTCGTTCGTACGCTTTCCGAGGACCACACCACTGTCGTGGTGGACAACCAGATCGACCGAGACCAGCGGGACCGAGCGGACGACCGTTTCCCACGTCTCCTCTGGCAGGTTTGGGCTCACGAGAAGCCCTTCGATGGCGGGTGAAAAATGGGTGCCGATCTACGGGACGAACAGCGCGTCGGCGGCCGAGACGGCCTCGTCCGAGACGATCCCGAACGCAGGAATCAATAGCACCGTCACGACAGCCGCGACGACGACTGCGGCATAGAGCGCCGTCGGATACGATTCGATTTCGTGGGGTGTCTCTGGTTCTTCGACCCACATCGCCTTGACGACCCGGGAGTAGTAGTACAGGCTCAATGCGCTGTTGGCGGCGGCGATGACGACCAGCCACCACAGGCCCGCGCCGAGCGCGCCGGCGAACAGGAAGTACTTCGAGAAGAACCCGGCACCGACCGGCAGGCCGGCGAGGCTGAACATGAACACCGTCATCGCCACGCAGGCGACCGGGGCCTGTTTGGCGAGGCCGTTGAAGTCCTCGAACTCGCGGCCGATCTCCCAGTACTCCGCCAGCGCGATGAACAGGAACGCACCCGTGTTCATGAAGCCGTAGACGAGCAGGTGCATCATTCCCGCCCCGAGGACGAGACTATCGTTTCCTGTTCCGGTGATCGCAGCCAGTGCGATCAGGACATAGCCGGCGTGCCCGATCGAGGAGTACGCCAGCATCCGCTTGACTTTCTCCTGAGTCGCGGCCGCAAAGTTCCCCAGCGTCATCGTGACGATGGCGAGCACCATGAACGCCAGCGTCCAGTCGATTGCGACATCAGCGATCGGCCCGGTGATCGGGAACGCAGTCGTGAACACGCGGAACGCGAGCACGAACCCGGCGGCCTTCGACGCCGAGGAGAGGAACCCGGAGATCGGTGCCGGTGCACCTTCGTAGACCTCCGGTGCCCAGAAGTGGAACGGCACGGCAGCCATCTTGAACGCGATGCCACCGATGACCATCAGGACACCCAGTCCGAGGATCCCGGAGAGACCGGTCGAACCGACCTGGCTGGCGATCGTCTCGAAGCGCAACGCACCGGTCGCCCCGTAGATGAGGCTGATCCCGTAGACGAAAATCGCCGAGGACAACGCACCGATGAGGAAGTACTTCAGCGCGGCCTCGACCGATCCCTTGTTCGTCTTGAGGTAGCCCACCAGCGCGTAGGAGGGCAACGAGACGAGTTCGATCGCGACAAACGCCGACGCAAGGCTGTTCGTCGAGGCGACCGCTGACATTCCGGTTGCTGCCAGGAATACCAGCGTGTAGTACTCGGCCTGGTAGTTCTCGTCGGCCACGTAATCGTGGCTCGCGAGGACGACCAGCGACGTGACACTGGCGACCAGGAACGTGAAGAACAGGCTCATTCCGTCGACGACGAACGTGCCTCCGAACAGGCTGACCGCGCCGTCGACCTGCCCAGTCCCGGCGACGAGATACCAGCCCGACAGCACGAGCGCCGACAGCGATCCGAGCAATCCGACGCCAGTCAGTACCGTCGTACTCGTCGAATCCGAATCCGGCTCGATACTGTCGATCAACAGCACCAGCAGTGCTGTCACCGCGAACGCCAGCGTCGGGGCTGCCGCGGCCCAATCAGGCAACTGAACGAGTTGTGACTGTGCCATTAGAGACCACCTCCGATACCGTGAGCACTCTCAAGGATCGGGTTGATCGCCTCCTGGATCATCCCGTAGAAGATGTCGGGGTTGACACCCAGGACGATCACGCAGGCCAGCAGAACGACAAGCGGTGCGATGTCGTGCAGCGGCGCGCGCCCGACCTCGTAGTCGGTCGACAGCGAGAACTCACCGAACAGCGTCCGCTGCATCGCCCACAGCAGGTAGCCCGCGACGATGACGATGCCGAACATCGCCGCCGCAGTGTATATCGGGGCCCACGCGATCGTCTCCGAGCCGAACGAGCCCAGGAACACCAGCACCTCGCCGGCGAACCCACTCATCAGCGGCAGGCCCATGTAACCGAAGGCTGCGGCGACGAAGATGCCCACCGTCCAGGGCATCCGATCTGCCATCCCGGACATGTCACCGACCATCCGGGTGTGCGTCTCGTTGTAGATGACGCCGACGACCATGAACATCAGCCCCGAGATGAATCCGTGGCTGATCATCTGGAAGGTCGCGCCACCGACGCCGTGGGTCGTGTACGCGACGAGCCCGAGGATGACGTACCCCATCGAGGAGATCGACGAGTAGGCGACGATCCGTTTCAGGTCTTGCTGGGCCAGTGCCAGCATTGCGCCGTAGATCACGCTGATCACGGCGATGATGGCGATAATCTCGGCGTAGTCGGTCGCGACGCCGGGCAGCATCGTGAAGTTGAACCGCAACAGCGCGTAGGTCCCCATCTTCAGGAGGACGCCCGCCAGTAGCACCGACACCGGCGTCGGGGCCTCGACGTGAGCGTCCGGCAGCCACGTGTGGACTGGGAAGACCGGTACCTTGACCGCGAACCCGAAGAACATCAGCGCGAACGCGAACAGTTTCACTGTCTCGGGTCCGAACCCAGCGATCGATCCGACTGCGCCCTCGACCTGCAGCGCCTGGGCGATCTGTGGCAAGTCGAGCGCCGTCACGCTGTCGCCCAGCGAGAACACCAGCGTCAGGAACCCGACGAACATGATCAGGCTCGCGATGTTCGTGTAGACGAAGAACTTGATCGCGGCGTACTTCCGGCGCGGGCCGCCCCAGATGGCGATGAGGAAGTACATCGGCACGAGGACGACCTCCCAGAAGATGAACCAGACGAAGAAGTCGAGCGCCGTGAACACGCCCAGCAGCCCGAACTCTAACAGGAGCACGAGCCCGTAGAACTGTGATTCGCGCTCGTCGATCGGCGTCCAGGCGCTGATAATCGCCATCGTCGTCAGGATCGTCGTCAGGACGATCAACGGCATGCTCACGCCGTCGAGACCGACGTGCCACTGGATGGCGTAGGGTCCGAAATCGATCCACTGGGCAGTCGTCTCGAAGGCCATATCGCCGCCGAGCAAGGCGTTGCCGGTCGCCTCGTAGTTCAGCCACATCCAGCCGCTACCGACCAGCGGAACGAGACTGAGCGCGGTGGCCAGCTTGCCCGCGTACTCGTTGGGCGCGAAGAAGACCACGCCTGCGGCGAGTAGCGTGAGCGCGAGGAGGGCTTCGATCAACATCTAGAACCACCCCCCGAGCAAGCCAAAGGCTGCGATGAGCAGCACCAGTCCGACCGTCAGAAGTGCTGCATAGTTGCTCACGACGCCGGTCTGGAGACGGCGCAGCCCGCGGCCGGAGAAGCGGCTCACGCTGCTGATGCCGTTGACGACGCCGTCGACGATGCCCTGATCGAACGTGTCGGCGGCCTTCGCGATCGGCAGTGTCACGCCAGTCGCCAGCCATACCTGATATTCGTCCTGGTAGTAGTTGTGCATGAGGATCGTCTTCGCGCGACCGAGTCTGTCCGTGTGCTCGACCGGTTCCGGAACGTTGTACAGCCGGTAGGCCAGCCCGACACCAGCCAGGGCGATCGCCAGCGACACCAGCCCCGGCAACAGCGGACTCAATTCCTCGGCATGATAGCCCGCGAACGCACCGGTTTCCAGCAGATGGTGGTAGTGATCGACCGACGTGAGATACGCTTCGGGTGCCTTGTCCAGCCACTGATGGAGGTAGGCCACGTCGACATCGAGTATCTCCTTGACCGGAGCCATATTGATGAAGCCGACCGTTGCGGCCAGCACACCCAGCACAGCCAGTGGCCCCTTGACGTTCCAGCGAACCGGATCGGGGTCTTCTGCGACATCCGAACGTGGCTCTCCGTGGAAGGTCAAAAAGACCATCCGGAAGGTGTAAAAGCCAGTGAAGAACACTGCCAGCAGCCCCATCGCGTACCCGAGCAACAGTAGTGGGCCCTGGATACCGCCGGTTCCCAGTGCGTGGACCAGCGTCTCGTAGAGCACCTCGTCTTTCGACCAGAAGCCCGCGAACGGGAAGATGCCCGCAAGCGCGAGCGACCCTGAGAGGAACGTCCAGTAGGTGACGGGCATGCGCTCTTTCAGGCCACCCATGTCCCACATATTCTCGTTGTGATGCATGGCGATGATGACCGACCCCGCGCCCAGGAACAGCAGCGCCTTGAACACAGCGTGGGTCGTCAAGTGGAAGACTGCGGCCACGTAGCCGCCGCCACCCAGCGCGAGCATCATATATCCGTACTGGGAGATCGTCGAATACGCAAGCACTTGCTTGAGTTCCTGCCTGACGACGGCCATCGTCGCCGCAAACAGGGCAGTGAATCCGCCGACAAGTGCGATGACTCCGAGTGCGGTCGGCGATAGCAGGTAGAACCCGTACATCCGGGCGACGAGGAAGACACCTGCGGCGACCATCGTCGCCGCGTGGATGAGTGCAGAGACGGGGGTCGGACCTTCCATGGCGTCGGGAAGCCAGGTATGCAGCGGGAACTGGGCGGATTTCCCGATCACACCACCGAGTACGAGTAGTCCGAGCACTGTGAACCAGGCCTGCTCACCGAGGCTGAAGAAGGTCGTGACCTCGTGTTCGCCGTGTAGAGCCTGCTCTGCGAGGTGCGGGAAGCTCTCCGCACCCGCGAACGTACCGGTCCCGAACGTCGCGAAGATGCCGACGACACCGACGAGGAAGAAGTAGTCCCCGAACCGAGTGACCAGAAACGCCTTCTTCGCGGCGCTGGGCGGCCCTTCGTCGCGGAACCAGAAGCCGATCAGCAGGTACGAGCAGAGGCCGACGAGCTCGAAGAACATGAACGCCATGAGGATGTTGCTGGCGAACACGAACGCGAGCATCGAGAACGTAAAGAGACCGAGCCCGGCGTAGTAGCGCGGGAGGCCGGTCTCGCCTTCGTCGTTCATGTAGCCCAGTGAGAAGACGTGGACGAGCAGCGAGATGAGCGAGACGATGACCAGCATCAGCGACGAGAGTGGGTCGATCAGCACGCCGAGTTCGAGCGAGAACGTGCCCGCCCCCTCGACGAACGTGTAGAGTGTTTCGTTGTATCCCGCGTGATCGCCGGTCGCTACCGTGAGCGCCACCCACAGCGACAACAGTAGTGACCCGGCAGTCGCGGCGATGCCGGCCAGTGCACCCTTCTTGGGCATATACTTGCCAGCAAACAGCGCGATCACGAACGAGACGAGCGGCAGTACTGCGATCGCCGGAACGAGGTCGAATGCACCTGTCATGTTACCACCGCATCGTTGTCGGGGACGTCACGTCGATATCTTCGAAGTTGCGATACAGCACGAGGATGATCCCGAGCCCGACGGCGACCTCCGCGGCGGCCAGTGCCATCGTAAACAGCGCGAACACCTGTCCGTTGAGATTCCCCCACTGCTGGGAGAACGCCACGAGATTGATGTTCGCGGCGTTGAGCATCAACTCGACGGACATCAGGAAGATCAGCGCGTTCTTGCGGGTCAGGATGCCGAACAGGCCGATGCAGAACACGCCTGCCGAGAGGAGGAGGTACCACTGAGTCGGGATCATTCCTCGTCCCTCCCACCGTCGGTCAGCGTCTTGCGAAGGCTGTCGTCGGATTCACGGCGAGCCAGCATAATCGAACCGACCAGTGCGGCGACCAGGACGACGTCGATCAACTCGAACGCCAGCAGGAAGCTCTCCGTCGAGGGGATCCCCTCACCAGGCCGTACGTCGAACTGGCCCGTCAGGTCGAACAGTGCGTAGCCGATACCCTCCATGATGCTCGCGCCCGAGGCGAAGCCGTTCGGGTCCGTGAACTCAGCGCCGACGAAGACGAGCGCCATCACGGCGAACAGGCCAAGCGCCGCGACGCCCGCGGCGAGGTTGAGGTTTGTCGCCAGTCGTGGACGATTCATGTGCCCACCTCACTGGCTGGTGTCTCTTCTTGCTTGCGTGTGAGCATGATCGCGAATGTGATCAGGATGAGAACCCCGCCGACGTACACGAGGATCTGCATCGCTGCCAGGAACGGCGCTTGCTGCATCACGAAGTGAACAGCAACGCTCAGCAGTGCCACGCCGAGCAACAGCGCCGAGTGCCACACGTCACGCACCACGACGACGCCCAGACTCGACCCGAGCGTGACGAGGGCAAACAGCGCAAAAGCGATTGACTCGTACAATGCCATACTACTCGGCCCTCCGGACGGACGCCCTTTGAAGATTTCTTTCTCAACGCGCGCGTGTCGGCAGTAGTGGCAAATATTACCCCATCTTGGCTGGAAGTGTGTGGTGTGGTAGCACTGAGTAAGCACTTTCCTCGGGATCTCTGGACACGATTCGTCGAGAGCAGTCACTAGTTGCTGTCGTCTGTGACACACCCGCCCCGTCTCCGTCCCCAACGGTCGGGGGGATCTTAGTCGCCCGCCGCTTCACTGTCTGGGTCGACGTCTAGTTCCGTTTCGAGGGATTCGACGCGTTCTTCGAGGGCCTTGATGCGCGCTTCGGCCTCAACGTAGGTCGTGAGCGATGACACAAGGACGAACAGGCCACCGAAGAAACCGACTAGCAGCCCGTTCAGACCAAACAGGAACAATCCGAGTACCCCAATGGGAACGGCCCCGCTGAACACAGCCAGCCATCTCGATAGCATGTTACTCATACGAGAGTTACTGAATAGTATTGCTATTAAATATTTCACGGGAATTGCAGGAACGCGAAAATAGCCGGCATTTCGGCCGCGCGAACGGATAGAGCCCCTTCGGAAACGCGCTTTCAGCGCGTCTACTGATAGTCCACTTCGCCTTCGGGCCACCACTTTTTACTGCGTCGGGTCGCCTTCGACGACCACTCCTTGCAAAAACATGGGGAAAAACACCTCGGCTTCGCTCCGCTCAGCCGAGTGAAACGACGACTCCGTCGCCGTACATTCTACTGATAGTCCACTTCGCCTTCGGGCCACCACTTTTTACTGCGTCGGGTCGCCTTCGACGACCACTCAGTCGCAAAAACGTGGGGAAAAACACCTCGACCTCACTCCGTTCGGTCGAGTGAAACGGCGACTCTGTCGCCGTACGTTCTACTGGTAATCCACTTCGCCTTCGCCTTCACCGATCCACGCACCGCGATCGGGCTCACGCGACGCCAGCGGGTCGATGTCCTTGTACCACGGCACGTTCTTGAGTTGCTCTTTGTTGTAGGCGAACTCGTCTTTCGTGTCCGCAGTGAACTCGAAGTTCTGGGTCAGGAGGATGGCGTCGACGGGACAGACTTCCTCGCAGAGTCGGCAGTAGATACACTGGCCGATGTGGAGGTTGTACTGTTCGCCGTTGCGTTGTTCGTCCTGGACGATCTGGATCGTGTCGTTCGGACAGACCTTCTCACACTGCCGGCACCAGATACAGCGCTCCTGGCTAAACTTGTGAACGCCGCGGAACCGCGGGCTCACTTCCGGCGTGTCTTCGGGGTACTCGACGGTGAACGTCTGGCCGTCGAGGGCGTGTTTCATCGTCGTTGCCATCGATTTGAGGATGCCGATCATTGGAGATCACCTTCAGTAATCGCGGTCACGTCGCGCTCGGCGTGCCATCGGCACGCCTCGAACGTGCTTCGGAGAAGCACGCTCATTAAGCAATCACCCCGACGATGACCGCCGTGAGCACGAGGTTCGCGAAGCTCAGCACCAGCATTCCCTTCCAGCCGATCTGGATGAGCTGGTCGATCCGGACACGTGGGACCGCAGACCGGCACCACTGGGTGAAGAAGAACACCGCCCAGATCTTGATGGTGAACCAGACGATCCCCGGCAGGATCGGGCCAGCCGGGCCACCGAGGAACAGCGTGGCGATGATCGCCCCACCGAGGAAGATGTGGATGAACTCGCCCAGGTAGAACAGGACGAAGTAGACACTCGAATACTCGGTCTGGTATCCCGCGACGATCTCGGTCGGCGCTTCGGGAATGTCGAAGGGATTGCGGCCAACCTCCGCGAGATTCGCGACGAAGAACAGCGCGAACGCGAACGGGTTGACGAACGCGAACCACGCCGGAATCGAGATCGGGCCCAGCGAGAACAGCGTCCCTGACTGTGCCGCGACGATCTCGCTCATCCGCAGTGAACCGGCGAAGATCACGACCGACGCGCCCGTCAGGACGAGCGGGATCTCGTAGGCGAGGTTCTGCGCGACGGCTCGCAGGCCGCCGAGGAACGAGTACTTGTTGTTCGAGGCGTAGCCGGCCATCACCAGCCCGAGCGACGCGATCGAGGCGACCGCGAAGACGTAGGCCAGTCCGATCTCGGGGTCGGCGACCTGAATGCCGTTGCCCATCGGGATGACCGCAAAGCCGAGCAGCGCGGAGGACGCGAGCACGAGCGGTGCGATGTCGTAGGCCGGGCGATCTGCGTCCTCAGGGATGATCAGCTCCTTGCTGAGCAACCGGACGGCGTCGACGACGATCGTCCCGATCCCGGCCGGACCGATCCGATTGACCGAGATCCGGTCGGTGAACGCCGCGGTGATCTTTCGCTTGGCCCACGGGCCAGCGAGGGCAGTGTTCAACAGCATGAACGTGCCGACGATCGCCGAGGCAAGGAGGCCGGCGAGGATCTCGCCAGCGATCCCGAACTGGCCGAGTTCGAGCAGCCCCGATAGCGTATCCGGGAGCGGCGTCTCCGTCATCGATCCACCTCTCCGAGCACGATATCGAGGCTACCGAGCGAGGCGACCATGTCCGGAATGTACTCGCCTTCGCTCATCTCGGGCAGCGTCTGCAGGTTCGAGAAACACGGCGAGCGGATCTTGAAGCGCGCGGGCTTGTCCGTTCCGTCGCTTCGCATGTAGATTCCGAGTTCACCCTTTGCGCCCTCGACGGCTTCGTAGACCTCTTTGTCGGCGTCCGGGCGCAGGGTGCGCGGGACGTTCGACTGGATCTCGCGTTCATCTTCGGGCCAGTCTTCGAGCAGATCGACACACTGGTCGATGATCTTCGCGGATTCCTCGACCTCGCGCATCCGGACGAGGACGCGAGCGTAGTTGTCACAGCCGTCTTCAGTGACGACATCCCAGTCGAGTTTGTCGTAGTACCCGTAGGGGTCGTCACGCCGCAGGTCGTAGTCGACGCCCGAGCCTCGGAGGACGGGACCGGTCGCACCGTAGTTCTTCGCGGCCTCCGGCGGCAGAACACCGGTGTCGACACAGCGCATCTGGAAGATCTCGTTGCCAGTGACCAGATCATGATACTCCTCGACTCGCTCTGGCAAGTCGTCGAGGAAGTCCCGAATCTTCTCGAAGAACTCCTCGCGTGGCTCGGGAACGTCCCACGAAACCCCGCCCAGCCGGAAGTAGTTGAACATCAGACGCTGACCGGTCAGGTCTTCGAGAATGTTCTGGATGATCTCACGGTCACGGACCGCGTACATGAAGATCGCATTGAAGTCTCCGTAGACGTCCAGCCCGAAGGTTCCGAGCGCAAGCAGATGCGCACAGATTCGCGTCAGCTCCGCGGACATCGTCCGCAGGACCTGTGCGTACTCGGGAACGTCGATGTCAGCCATCGATTCGGCGGCCCGTGCGTAGGCCCATTCGTTGAGGATGCCACCAGGCGTGTAGTCCCACCGGTCGGGGTACGGCATGATCTGGTGGCGATAGGTCGACTGCTGGCACATCTGCTCCTCACAGCGGTGGAGGAAGCCGATGTCGGGTTCGAGATCGGCGATCTGCTCGCCGTCGAGCACTGTTTTGACGTGGAGCACGCCGTGCGTCGCGGGGTGGTGTGGGCCGATGTTGATGAACATCGTGTCCGAATCCTCGCCCGCGCGATGGTCCTGTTCGAGCGGATTTGCGTGCTCGCGTAGCGGCACGATCTGGGGCTGGTTCTGGTTGTAGTCCTTGCCGAGCGGGTGCCCCTGCCAGGTTTCGGGCAGGAGGATCCGCCGCATGTCAGGGTGATCAGTGTAGTCGATCCCGACCAGATCGTAGGCCTCGCGTTCGTGCCAGTCAGCCGTCCGGAAGACAGGTTCGGCACTCTCAGAGACCGGATCGTCTTTGGTCGTGGGAACGACGATACTCAGCTGCTGAGTCGGGTCGTCGAACTTCTTGAGATGGTAGATAGACTCGAAACGATCCTCGTACTCTTGTGCGGTGACACACGAGCAGTGATCGAAGCCAGCCTCCTCTTTCAGCGTCGACAGCGTCGCCTGCACTGCGTCCGGGTAGACGACGAACGCCTCGGCGTTGACGTGGCTCTCGCGGTCGACGACGTGCTCGGAGACGAGCGCTTCGAGGGCGTCGTAGTCCAGCCCGTCATCTGCTACGCCGACTTCCTCGGAGGTTTCCGGGACCTGTTTCTCCAAGCTCATGCGAGACACCTCCGGTGTCGAGCATGAGTAGATGAGTCGCAGCCCGCGCAGCTACGCGAGCAGGAACGTCTTAGCGTACTCATGGCGAATCAGTCCAGTTGTAGCGCATGACGAGGTCTTCTTCGTCGATCTGATCAGCCAGGTGCTGGACGAGCTCGTCCTGTTCGAGGTCGCCGAACTCCTCCAGCTCGTAGGGCTTGACCGTTACGGGCGCGCTTTCGCCGTTGGCAATCTGTTCCTGCAGCTTGGCGACACCGTAAATAAGTGCCTCCGGCCGCGGCGGACAGCCGGGGACGTGAATGTCGACCGGGATGACCTCCTCTGCACCCTTCACGACGTTGTAGCCTTCCTGGAAGGGGCCGCCGGAAATCGTACACGAGCCCATGCCGATGACGAATTTTGGCTCGGGCATCTGGTCGTAGACGCGCTTCATCCGCGGGGCGAACTTCGAGACGATCGTCCCGGGGACGATGATGAC
>ENA-ORDC01000137-ORDC01000137.1-marine-metagenome-genome-assembly--contig:-NODE-137-length-81437-cov-13.671546_pt1 | contig 81437 bp, 66 predicted proteins | sample MGYA00237783_ERZ508515 | MGnify/ENA primary metagenome ERZ508515 (study PRJEB26186, sample SAMN06268792) | marine metagenome | isolation source: Eden Landing Ponds, San Francisco, CA, USA | place...
CCAGTGGTGGGCTCGTCGAACAGGAACAGGAGGTGATCACTGGCGCCCTTGCGCCCGGCTGCCTTCGCCAGGTGCCCGGCCAGCTTGAGGCGCTGGGCTTCGCCGCCAGAAAGGGTCGGCACCGGCTGCCCCAGGCTCATGTACCCCAGGCCCACCGCCTGCAACGGCTCCAGGCCCTGAAGCACTTTCGGGTAGTCCGCAAAGAAGCTGACCGCCTGGTTCACGGACATCTCCAGAACATCCGCGATGGACTGCGGCGGCACAGGGCTTTCCGTGGACGGCGGCAGCGTTATCTCCAGAATTTCGGGGCGGAAGCGCCGGCCATCGCAGTCCGGGCAGCGCAGGTAGACGTCGCTCAGGAACTGCATCTCCACGTGCTCGAAACCGTTGCCGCCACAAGTGGGGCAACGCCCGTTACCGGCATTGAAGCTGAACGTCCCCAGGGTGTAACCGCGCTCCTTCGCCTCCGGCAGGCCCACGAAGACCTTGCGGATGGCATCGAAGGCGCCCACGTAACTGGCCGGTGTCGAGCGCGTGGTCCGCCCGATGGGCGACTGGTCGATGAGCACAGCATCATCGATGCGCTCATGCCCCTCAATGGCGTCATGAACGCCGGGTACCTCGCCGGGACGGCCCTTGAGCTCAGCAACGGCGCGGTAGAGTACGCTTTCCATCAGGGTGGACTTACCGGAGCCGCTGACGCCCGTGAGCACGACCAGGGCGTTCAGGGGAAGATCAACGTCCAGGTTCTTGAGGTTGTGTTCGCGAGCGCCGCGGATGCGGATGGCATTCCCCGGATCGACAGGGTTGGCGCCAGCGGCCTGTTCGCCTGCGTTCACCTGGCGGCGACCGGTCAGGTAATCCGCCGTCAGTGACTGGCTGTCCGCCATGAGCGCATCCGGCGAGCCTTCGAACACGATCCGCCCGCCCTGCTCGCCCGGCCCCGGCCCCATGTCGATGATGCGGTCGGCGGCGTGCATCACCTGCGGGTCGTGCTCAACCACCAGCAGGGAGTTGCCAGCATCACGCAGGCGGTGCATGACGCCGATGATCCGATCCATGTCCCGTGGGTGCAGACCGATGCTGGGCTCGTCCAGCACGAACAGGGTATTCACCAGCGAGGTGCCCAGCGCCGTGGTCAGGTTGATGCGCTGGACTTCGCCGCCGGAAAGCGTGCGCGACTGGCGGTCCAGGGTCAGGTAATCCAGCCCCACGGCTACGAGGTACCCGATGCGCGCCCGGATCGCATCCAAAAGCAGGTCCGCGGCCTCGTCCAGGGGCGCGGGCAGTTGAATACGCTCAAACAGCGCCGCGACCCGCCCCAGCGGCAGGTTCATCAGATCCGCCAGGTTCAGGCCCGGCTGCTGTTCCAGCGTGGATTCCGGCAGGGTGACGCCAACGGGCCGGAAGCGCTCAGCCGGATCGACAACCGTGTCCGCATCCGCTTTCGAGCCCAGGCGCCAGAGCAGCGATTCCGTCTTCAGACGGGCGCCATCACAGGTGGGGCAGCGGTCGTAGGAGCGGTAACGCGAGAGCAGCACCCGGATGTGCATCTTGTAGGACTTGCTCTCCAGGTAGTCGAAGAAGCGCCGCACGCCGTACCAGCCGCCACGGCTGACGTTCCAGCGCCAGTTCTTATCGCCGTCGATCACCCACTTCCGGTCAGCTTCGGGCAGGTCCCGCCAGGGAATGTCCGTGGCCACGCCTTCCATGCGGCACTTCGTCATCAGATCCTGTTGACACTCGAAATAACTCTCCGTCTGCCAGGGCTTTACAGCGCCTTCTTCAATTGATTTCGAATCATCCGGAATCACCAGGCGGTAGTCGATACCCATGACGCGCCCGAAGCCCCGGCATTCCTCGCACGCCCCCATGGGCGAGTTGAAGGAGAAGCTGTTGGGGATGGGATCGGTGTAGTCCCGGTCGCAGTCCGGGCAGTGGAGCCCCCGGGAATAGAGCCATTCCGCCTCGGCTTCACGGTTATCGTCCAGCGGCTGCACGATGAGCCTGCCCTGGCCGGCCCTGAGGGCGCCCTCAATAGCCTCGGTGAGGCGATCCCGCCGGTCCTCGGAGAGCCGCACTCGATCCTGTGTGACGCGCAGTGTGCCGTCGTCGAGCGTTTCCACGCGGGTGTAACCCTGGCGTTCCAGTTCCGTACGCACCCGGTCCTCGCCAACATCCCCCGAAAGCGCCATATCGAAGGCGATCACCGCACGACGCCCCGCGCCGCGTTCCAGCACGTCGGCGACGATGCTGTCCTCGCTGTCCCGCCGGACCTCGCGTCCGCAGCCGCCGCAGTAGAGCAGCGCGGCCCGGGCGAACAGCAGCTTCAGGTGATCGTTGAGCTCGGTCATGGTGCCAACCGTGGAACGCGAATTGCGCACCGGGTTGGTCTGGTCGATGGCGATGGATGGCGGGATGCCCTCAATCGAATCCACCGCCGGCTTGTCCATCCGGTCCAGGAACTGCCGCGCGTAGGGGGAGAAGGTCTCGACGTAGCGGCGCTGGCCCTCGGCGTAGACGGTGTCGAAGGCCAGCGAGGACTTGCCGGAACCGCTGGGCCCGGTGACAACGGTCAGCTCGCCCACGCGCAGGTCGACGTCAAAGTTGCGCAGGTTGTTCTGGCGGGCACCGCGGACGCGGATGACGTTCTGGTTTCGACTCATGGACGACACAGCTCAAACGTTGGAAAGACATTAAACCTAGGGCGGTACGCGTGCGGAATGCAAGGGGATTGCCAGTTCAGGCAAGCCCTGCCTCAAGCCAGGCCACCCATTGGCGGATGGCGGCGGCATCCGCCTCGTGCCCGGCTTCCAGAAGGACGGTTCGCTCCCGTTGCGCCGCGTCCAGGGGGTCGCGGGTGTCCAGGTAGCCCTCATTCTCGAGATAGGCCTCCAGCTCCCGCAGCTTGTTCGTCTGGAAGCGGGCCACACCGCCGTTCTCAAGGGATGCCAGGAGGGCACCGGGATCGCCGTCCAGGCGCTCCGCGAGTTCCGCAACCGGATCGATGAACTTGGGCGTCACCGCCCCTGACGCTTCCAGAACATTACGATCGACCGGCCGCCCCCGGCCTCTTTGCCAGACATCCACCCAGACGCGGGCAACGCGAATTCGGGCGTTGAGTGTCTGCGCGTACGCCGGAGCGGGAACGGCACTGGCGCCCGCCGGCTGCTGCAGCAGGGTTTCCAGGCGGCCGAGCCGGTCCACACGCCAGTCCTGGATCAGATGGTGCGCCAGGGAAAGGTCATCCCTGAGCAGGTGGAAGAGATGGATGGCGCCAGCGCCCCGGCCCGGTTGAACCGGGGGCACACCGATCCGTGCCGCCCATTCGTCAGGCGCCTCGTTCGATGGAAAGGGAAGCACCGCCTGCTCCGGCAGCCTGTAATCCCCCGTTTCCGGAACCTCCGCGCCCCGCCGGAGCACCTCGAGATCGATGTGCGTGACGGGAGCGCCGAACGCTTCTTCCCAGCGTGCCCGGTCCAAGGGCTCAGCGGAGAGATAGATCACCTGCCGTCCCTCATCCTGCACAAGGGTGCGCAGGCTGGCCGCAATGGCGCGGAACCGTTCCGGGTCGGAGGTGGTCAGAACCTCATCCAGAAAAATGGGCAGGGGCTCACTGCCCTGCTCCAGCGCACGGACCCAGGCCAACCGCAGGGCCATCAGCAGCTGCATGTGCGTGCCGGTGGACAGTTCAATCAGGTCCTGGTCCCGCTCCTGGAGCCTGTCCCGGACGCGAATCTGGCCGCGCTCATCCATCCGCAGGTCATAGCGGTAATGGGTGAACCGGGCGAAGCGGTCACGGGCATCAGCCAGGACGGCCGGTTCGCGCTCGGTCCGATGGGCAGCGTCGACCTGCCCGAGCAGGAACTGGCCGGCCTCGGCCACCATGGTGTCGTCAAAGACGTTCTGCAGCGCTTCACGGGCACGGTCCCTCTCGAAGCGGGCCTGTTCCAGCGCCCGGTCACGACCCGCCTGATCCAGCTTTGTTGCGAGCTGGCTGCGCTCTTCGAGCCATTGGTCGTAATACGCCGCTTCTTCCCGGAGCGTGGCGAGACGTTCCTCCAGACCGGCCTGGTCACTGGCCTCAACCAGGGCGACCAGGTCCGGATCCTCCTCGAGCCCTTCGGCCCTGGCCTTCTCAGCGCGGCGTTCCGCCTCCCGGGTTGTGACCAGCTCGCGATAGCGCGGCAGCTGATCGCAAAGCGACGCCAGCGCAACGCGATCGTCCTCCGGCAGGTCGAGACTGTGATAGAGCGCCTTGATGGCTTCCTGCTGCTGGTGATGATCCGCTTCCAGTTCCTCGCGCCGGGCCTGAAGTCGGGAAAGCGCCTGCTCCGCTTCGGTGACGGTCTCGGAGCGTTGCTTCAGGTCCTCAAACGCAGCGCGCAGGCCGGTCGCGGTGTCATCAACGGGGGCCAGATGCTGACGCGCAAGCAGGCTGCGCACCGGTTCCAGCTCGCCCTCGATCTGCGAGTCCAGGCTCGCCAGCCGCGCTTCCAACTGGCGGCGATCCGATCGGGCCTGATCCAGGTCCGCCGCAAGCTTAAGGAAGCGCGCCGCCCCCTCGCCGCTCAACGCAGGGTCAAAGCCAACCGCTTCCGCCAGGGCCTGGCGGTTACCTTCCAGCTGGGACTGCTGTTTCTCGAGTGATTCGATTTCCGAGGCATGGGCCCGCGCCTGCTGGGCCTGCTCCTGCTGGTACACCGCCGCAGCCAGCTCAGCTTCCAGCTCCTCCAGGTGGCTGGTCACGCTTTCCAGTTGCCATTCGGACAGCGTGACACCCGCCTCTTCGGCACGCTCCTGCGCCTGACGGGCCCTCAGGACCAGTTGCAGGCTCTGCACCGTGGACCAGCCGGCGGCCACCACGGCGACCAGCGCCGGTGCCCAGTGCAGCTGCAGGCCATAGAATAGGCCCATGTAGACGCCGGCGATTGAGGCACCAAGCGCCACGGCACTGCCCGCCAGAAGACCGTAACGGCGGGCCGGTTCTAGCTGCCGGAGCCAGCGCCGCAACGCGTTGATGCGGGTGCGGATCGACTCCGGGTCCTCCTGGTCACCCTCCGTGTTCTCCAGCCGGGCTTCCAGTTCCTGCATTCGGAGCCGGACCCGCCGCAGTGACTCGGCCATTTCGCCGGCCTGATTGACGGCTTCCGGGGTTGGTTCAGGCGTCCGCCCTTCCGGCGGCTGCAGGGCGGCGGCCGCATTCGCTTCGCGCGCCCGGGCCTCATCCAGCCGCTCCCGCAGGCTGGCGCGGTCCGCTATCCGGCGATCCGCTTCCGCAAGGTGCTGTTCGCAGCCTGCCAGATCAGCCGCCTCTGGAGCCGTCTCTTCAAGCCCTGAATCGCACCGCTTCTGGCGTTCGTCGTCCTGTTGGCGTTCGTTGTCGCGGATCTGCTGGACCAGTCGGTCGCGCTGCGCCTCCAGCTCATCCAGGCGTTCCCGCTCCTGACCGTTCAGGTGCGCTACGGCTGCCGGGAAGGCCGCCAGCTCTTCGTCGGCACCGCGTCGCCGCTGCCGGGCCGCCAGCCATTCAAGGGCCTGTTCGGTACGCGTGACACCGGTACGCGCCGCCCGCGCCGCCTCAATGCGCTCATCAAGTTCCGCCAGCCTGTGCCGCTGTTGATCCAGATGCGCGTAATCACGCTGGCATTTCGCCAGTGCCTGTTCCTTATCGCGGAGAGCCCTGGCCTCCCGCTGCCCCTGCTGGGGCTTCACCCGGAACAGCGGATCCTGGCGCAGCGAGTCCAGATCAAACCCGCCAGCCAGTTCCCGCTGCAGGCGTGCCACTATCGAGGCTTCGGTATCGCCGGCCTGAAGCAGGTCGTTCATGGAAAGCCAGTAGCAGCGCAGGAAGTCCCCGGCAGGGAGCTCGGGCGCATCCGTGGGCTGGCCGTTGCGCTGCCAGACCACCTGCTCCCCGCTGCGGCTCACCGTGAGGCCATCATCGCCACTGCTGAAACGGGCCTCGAGCGTGATCGCCCCGTTCGCACTTTCAGAACCGGGGGATACAAGGTGACGCAGGGCGCGCACCAGGCTGCTCTTGCCGGATGCGTTGGGCCCGGTAACCAGGGTGAAGCCCGGGGCCAGCCCTTCAACCCTCAACCCTTCCCCAAAGCCTGGAAGCTGGGTGATGATCAGTTCCTGCAGTTTCATGACGCCGACCTCCCCTGAGCCAGGAGGCGTTCCAGAACGGCCATGCCACTGCGCTGGAGCCAATCCACTACCTCGGCCTCCGAGATGCCCTGGCCGGGCAATGCCTGCCAGTGCGAGCGACCGGCCTGCTCCCTGAGTTGCTGAAGAGCCTCCCGGATCAATGCCTGGCGTTCGGGATCGTCGTCCCCTCTTTCAAGCAGCTGGAGTCGCTGGGCGAGCAGCCCTGCCGGGTCCGCCCGGCGGGCCAGCTCCGCGAGATCAATAACCGGCCGGGTGGCATAGCGCAGTGTCTCCACGAAGTAGTGAATACGGCCGCTGCCGGCGTGAAGTGCGCCCAGGGATTCGCGATCCATTAACCGGGCAACCTCAGCTCCCAGATCCGTGGATCCCGTGAACCCAACCCGCAGCGCGGCCGCTTCGGGCGGCACCAGATGAGCGGCAAGGGATTCGTCCAGTTCCTGAACGGCGACCTGAAGGCGTTCGCGAGCATCCTCGGGGGTGGTAATCCCGGTAAGATCCACTGGCAAACGAGCCCAGTGCATTGGGGCAATCCGCCACTGGGTCACACTCCGTATGCCGCCTGTGTCCAGATCAAACAGCCAGGGCCCACGCGGCCCGGACTCGCCCGGGTCCAGGCCCGTTGCGGACCCCAGGTAGCCATTAGGTGATGCCACACTGAGCGCGTCGGGCTTATGGATGTGGCCCAGAAGCCAGCCATCCGGGCCGGCATCCCTCAGCTCAGAGCTGCTCACCGGCGCATAGGGGCTGGCAGGCTGGTCCCGGTCCGCGTGCAGGACGCCAAGATTGATACCCGGGCCCCGTTCCAGATTTGCACCCTGCAATGGGCTTTCCCGGAAATGCGGTGAGGGGAAAGACCAGCCGTGCAGGGTCAGTTGCGTCCCGGCGGCTTCCAGGGTCACCGATTCCCAGGTGCCCCCTCGGCCCAGCAGTTCAAAACCCGCAAGCTGGTCCGCCAGTCTCGGCAGCACCCGCACGTCATGGTTACCCACCACGCCAAGAACCCGGATATCCGCCGCAATCAGGCGCTCCAGACCGGTTGCCAGCTCCCGGTAGGCTTCGAAGAAATCGTCCTCGTCCTCGACCACGTCCCCCGCCAGGACCACGGCGTTAACCCCCTGTTCAAGGGCCTGGTCCACGATCCGTCGCCAGACGCCGGTGGTGCCAAGCTCGGCGGAGCGCCCGGTGAGCTCGTCCGGCAGGCGGCTCGGGCGGGCACCGAGGTGAAGATCGCCAACGGCGAGAAGGGAGAAAGTCATGCAGTGGCGGCTCCGGGCTGGTCCTCTGATTCATTCACCTTGAATGTGACCGGCGACACGCGATGTCGTGGCCATCCGCCTTGCCGGCGGCCTTCATCCTGCTAATCTCGATGCAACAAATCAATGATTTTCAGGGACGACTATGAACACAGAGCGCTTCGCCTACTCGCCAACCGCCCTGCGCGCTTTTTACAACTGGCTGCTCAGGGGCCTTCCCATTCTGATGTGCCTGAAGGACTGACACAGGTTCACACCACCTCTTCAGTTACCCGCCCACCGCCTTTAGAGTACCGGCATGGGTAACAATGGCTTTGCAGCAATCCGGCGCCAGTATGATTTCCGCAGTATCGGCATCGGCAACTGGGTGACCAGAGATGAGCAGCAGCGCGCGGCCCACCGGTTTGCCGCCGCCCTCGAAGACCTCAAGACCATTCTGGGCGGGCCGGAATCACTCGTTTCGCTGCGTGGCAGCCTGTCGCTGGAGTACGGTATTGGTGGCCAGAGAGGTGTCTCCGCGCACTACACCCCCGCCAAACGCAGTCTTTCTCTGGCCAAGAATGCCGGCGCGGGCAGTCTGGCTCACGAATGGTTTCATGCCCTCGACCATTACCTTGCGACCCACGCCTTCAGGAGCGTGCCCTCGGACTGTTTCGCCAGCGCCGCCTGGCTGAGGGAGGTCCCCCCTGTGGATCACCCATTGAACGCGCTGCTCTTCCAGTGCTTCAGGGCCATAATGGTAAGCGACGATGGCGGCGAGCCCAGTGCCCTGTTCCGGGCATCCGCACGCATGGATGAGAGGCTCGGCACCTATTACTACAGCCGCCCTGAGGAAATGGGCGCGCGGGCCTTTGAGGCCTTCGTGCAGGACGCCCCGGTCAAAAGCCCCTTTCTGGTCCGGGGCACCCGCCAGTCGGACGAGGCACATGCCGGACTCTACCCACAGGAACCACAGAGAAAGGCCATCAACCAGGCTTTCGGAACCTATTTCCTCAGTCTTGGCAGGGCCCTTTTCCGGGAGTCCCGGAAAACCGGAACCACCGCAGTGCGGGGACGGCAGTCAGACGCCGTCTGAAACAGAATGCCCGGTGTCCGTGATCAACCATTGCTGCTCATAGACTGGCGCGGGCACCGGACGACCCCGCAGGAATCCCTGGTAAAGGTCCGCGCCCAATGCACTGAGCACAGTAAGCTGTTCCCTGGTCTCCACGCCTTCAGCCTGGGTACGGAGGCCGAGAGCCCGTGACATTGCCACAACACCTTCAACAATCGAACGCGCCTCCGGGGAATCCTCCACGCCTTCCACAAAGCCCCGATCGATTTTGAGCTTCTCCACGGGAAACCGGCGAAGGTAGGCCAACGACGAGTACCCCGTACCGAAGTCATCAATGGCGATATCAACACCCGTGCCCCTGATCCGGTTAAGAAGTCCGATGGTCTCCTCTGCCATCAGACCACTCTCGGTCAGCTCCACCTCCAAAGACCCGGCAGGCACCCCCGATGACCGCAGCGTCTCCTCGAGCAGATCAACGAAGGGCGCATTATGCAGCTGCTGGCTGGATACGTTGAATGACACCCTGCCAGGATCCAGTCCCTGATCGAGCCAGGCGCGGACCTGCCGGGCGACCTCTGTCATCACCCAGCAACCAACAGGCAGTATCAGCCCGGTATCCTCGGCCAGAGGTATAAAGGTGCCCGGACTGATCATACCCCTGTCGGGATGCTCCCACCGCACCAACGCCTCGGCGCCGACGCACTGACCGGTCTCCACATCGAATACCGGTTGGTAGAAAAGCACCAGCTCATCGCGATCAATTCCTTCTTTGAGCGCCTGTTCCAGCTCCAGCCTGCGGGTGGATCCCTCGGTCAGGGCCTGGGTGTAGAAGGCGTAGGTGTATCTGCCCCGCCGCTTGGCTTCGTTGAGAGCCGAATCCGCACAGCTGAACAGGAAGCTGATCTCGCCATCCGAACCGGTTTCGGTCCCGTGAGTGAGTGCAATGCCAATACTGGCCCGCACCGACAGTTGCCGATGAGGTTCGAGGTGAAAACTCTGATCAAAACAAGCGAGCACGGTCCGAGCGAGGACGCCTGCACGCTCAACCGGCTTCACCCAGGAACAGACCACAAAAACATCACCGGCAAAGCGCCCTATGAACCCGTCCGCCCCGAGCGCCTCACGAAGCCTGGTCGCAACCTCACGCAGCAGCTGGTCACCGGCTTCGTGACCCAGACTTTCATTAATAACCTTGAAGTTGTCCAGATCCACGAACATGAGGCACAGGCGGTAATCCGTCCCCGAGGACCTTGTCAGAAGACGCCGCACCTCCTCATGCGAGAAGGCCCGATTGGGAAGCTCGGTAAGCGGGTCGTAATAGGCCATGTAGCGGAGCCTTTCCTGCCCCGCTTTCTGCTCACTGATGTCGCTGAGAATGCTGAGGTAACGCGCCTTATCCACCGATGAATCCGCCACCCGGGTAATCGTGATCCATTCCGTGAACAGACTGCCGTCCGCTTTGCGATTCACGATTTCACCCTGCCAGACCCCTTCATTCTCGAGTTCAGTCCAGAGTTTCCAATAGAAATCCGAGTCGTGGAATCCCGAACTGAGTATGCGGGGGGTCCGCCCCACCGCATAGTCCGCGCTGAAACCGGTAATACGTGTGAACGCCTCATTCACATAGAGAATGGTTTGGTTCTCGTCCGCAATGATGACGCCGTTATGGGTCTGCGAGATAATCGCATCGCGCAGCCGCAGCTCAGACTGTGCCTGGCTCAGGTCGCGAACAAGCTGGCGTATCAGATAACCTATCAGCGCAGCCGAGCCGGCAATGAAAAACCAGCCTTTCAGGGTCTGGACAAGGGTAAGTGTTTCACCCGTTGCCTCCGGCATGAGCAGAATGATTGCCCAATCCGAGAAGAGCACCCAGAGCACACTGACCGTCAGGTAGATCAGCGATATCCGAAGTGGAGAGAGTCGGCAGGATCCTGTTGGCATGAACGATCATCGACTCCGGCGGGCAAAGCGAAACGCTACCACCATAATCCAACTTCACCTTTTGAGGAAAATCAACTTCACGAGAAGGAAAAACCAATGGCTCGAATCCCCTACGCCGAAAAAGGCCAGGAAGCGCAAGGCGCCACGCCCGTCTATCAGCAGTTGGAACAGGGTATGGGCCTGGTTCCCAATGTGGTCAAGCTGCTTGGCCACTCCGGCCCGGCAACCCAGGGCATCGGCACCCTGCTCGACATCTACTTCGGCCAGCTCTCGATCACCGACCGCGTGCGCGAGATCGCCTACCTGACCGTGGCGCGCCTGAATGGGTGTGACTACTGCCAGGGGCATCACGTGCCGGCAGCACGCCAGGCCGGGCTTCTGGACATGCAGATTGAGGATCTGGGTGAAGACGGTTTCGACAGCGGTGAATTCTCGGAGCCAGAGCGGGCGGTGATCCGCTTCGCCTATGAGACCACCCGGGACGTGAAAGCTTCCGATGAAGCCGTGGAGGAGCTTAAAACGCACTTCTCAGACGCAGCGATTGCGGAAATCACCTTCGTGGTGGCCTCCGGCAACTTCATTCAGCGTGTGGGCAAAAACCTTGGCGTTGAACTGGAAAGCTGAGAACAGGGGCAGGCCCTGACCTGCCCTGAACCACTCAGAGTGCGCTGGAATTGACCGAGGCAAGCATCTTCCCGACGCCGTCATGGGCAGGGTCCGGCCGCCAGTTCCGGTTCGAGCCAAGATAGCTCCGGGGATCCAGTTCAATGAGACCGATCAGCACTTCCGCGACGATCCGTGCACCCACTGGCCCGAGTCCCTCTCCGGCGTCCGCCTGCCCACCGTAACGACCGCGACCAATCACCTCCGCTTCCATCAGAACGTAGAACCAGAGCGGTACACCGGCGGTTATGGCATCGTTCGAGCGCTCGCGGACCCTGTCCATCACATGCTCGATCTCCGACTCAGGACGCTCCATGGCCTGTGCGACGGCCTCGGCCGCGGGTAGCCGGAAGCTGTTGCCCCGGAGCAGGTTACGGGTCGCCAGCGAGCGCACACCATCTGCGGGAACAAACGGAAGTTCCAGCAGTTCCGGGGCCATGCTGGTGTTGAGTCGGTCGGCGCGCTGGACCTGGCGGCCTTCGGGCGTGTCGAAGAGTTCATGCCAGTCCACAATGGCCCGCTGATCCGCCAGTGGTGAAAAACCGCCACCCAGCACACTGCCGAAGAACTCGAACGCCGTACCGCCCTTCTGGGTCTGGATCGTCATGGGCACCATGGAATGCCCGAAGCGGTACGCCGCAACGGCGAACTCGACCGGGATATAGGGGATCCCCCAACGATAGAACCGGCGACCGTGGGCGAGGATATCCGCCACCACGGGGTCACCGCACATAAGCGGAAGAAACTCATTCACCACCGCCCACTGGTAGTGCCAGACGACAGATTGACGGGCCGCCTCGAGCAGCGATTCATGAACAAGCTCCGGGTTCTCAGCGTGTAACGCCTCACACTGCTGGTTATGGAACCGGATGAAGGCCAGCTGCATCTGGCTGATGATCCGGTTTTCGTCGTTCCTCGGATCCCCGATGGTCGCCGCGCCGGACGCTACACGCGCCAGGTCATCGGCACTGAGCGGATCACCTCCCGCACTGTCGGCACCGGTAACCAGCTTCGCATTGAGGAATGGATCGGACTGGGCTCCCTGGCGGTACAGGTAGGGCTGAACTTCAGGTCCGGCGCCGTAAACGGAGTCCAGGTCAAGCGTGGGCGAGCGCGTGTTCTCGGTCGACGCAGCCTGATTCACTCTGTCGAAACTGGATTCCGTGTCCAGCGTGATGTCGTGGTCAATGAACTGGCCAAAAATCACCATCCCTGCGGGGACGGAATGGGTACGTACGGCATTGCCACCCGAGTCCATCGGACCACCCGCAGCGCCGAGACCCTCCAGAACGCCGGGGTCCGTATAGGCACCGGGAAGGTCGGGAAACAGTCGCCCGAAACGATCCTCACTGATGGGGTGATTGGGGGATTGGCAATGCTCTGACAGCCCCTTCAGAGGCTGCAGGCCGTGATGATGGGTCATGGCGTTCCTTCCCTGATGTGGAACATGAATGAGTCAGTTCCGCGACTCCCTTCACCGATACCGGCACTTCCAACCACAGCCGGGACTACCCCGTACTCAAGGGGACACCCACGGGAACAACCGATTGCATTCTACAACCGTTAAGAGAGCGTAGCGCGAACAGGGGAACGCAACAACCGTCTCGCAGGGCGAGCAGCTTTGCAGGCTAAAAAGGCTGGACTATGCCAGTGCGACTGGCTGGTTCTGGAGGATAAAAATGGTCGGCGTGGCAGGATTCGAACCTGCGACCCCTTCCTCCCGAAGGAAGTGCGCTACCAAACTGCGCCACACGCCGTTATTCAGGGCTGGGATGCGGACTCGCCGCAACGGGGGCGAATTATCAGGATTGTGACGTACTTCTGTCAAGCTGGACTGGCCAATAAGTCCGATCCCGAATGCAAAACGTAGTGTTCCGCATCTAGAATGGATTATGTGTTCAACCGCCAGAGGATTGCATGCCCCTACCCCCCTTCCCTTTTGACAACAGCTATGTACGGCTCCCCGAACACTTCCACCGGCCTGCTCAGCCGGCCCAGGCTCCTGACCCGGAGCTGATCCGTTTCAATAGTCAGCTCACCGAGGAGCTGGGCATTGACGTCAATGAGTCCGATGAACACGAGCTTGCCGCGGTTTTCTCCGGTAACAGCCTGCCTGAGAACGCCGAGCCCACTGCCCTTGCCTATGCCGGTCATCAGTTCGGCAACTTCGTGCCCCAACTGGGAGACGGGCGCGCTGTTCTGATTGGTGAGGTCATCGACCAGCACCAGAAGCGTCGTGATATCCAGCTCAAGGGCGCCGGGCGTACCGAATTCTCCCGTGGCGGTGACGGGCGGGCTCCCATAGGCCCGGTGATCCGCGAATACATCATCAGCGAGGCCATGCACGCACTGGGTATTCCCACGACACGTGCGCTCGCGGCTGTCACTACGGGCAATGCGGTCATGCGTGAGCGCCCCGAACCTGGCGCGGTACTGACCCGGGTGGCTGCCAGCCATATCCGGGTGGGCACCTTTGAATACTTCGCCTACCGGCAGGATACCGATGCCATCCGCACGCTGACCGATTACGCCATTTCCCGGCATTACCCTTCACTGATGTTCGAGGATCAGCCCTACCAGGCATTTTTCAGGGCCGTGGCGCAGCGCCAGGCGGAGCTGATTGCGGACTGGATGAGCATTGGTTTCATTCACGGCGTCATGAATACGGACAACATGGCCATCAGCGGGGAAACCATCGACTACGGCCCGTGCGCTTTCATGGACCAGTACCACGCCAACACCGTTTTCAGCTCCATCGATGCCATGGGGCGCTACGCCTACAGCAACCAGCCCGAGATCGGATACTGGAACCTTGCCCGCTTTGCCGAATGCCTGCTCCCACTGTTCGATGGGAACAAGGAAGAGGTTGTCGAAACCGCAAAAGCCATCCTTGGTGAATACCGGGAACACTACAACAGCGCCTGGCGTGAACGTTTCGGCCGCAAGCTCGGCATCAGGAGCCTTGCCCAGGAAGATGAAACAGTGGTGCACGAACTGCTGGAGCTCATGCAGCAGACCGGCAGTGACTTCACCGCTACTTTCCGAGAGCTGACCCGGCTTGCCCATCAGGACGACGCGCAGGAGGCCGCAGCCGCGCTTTTGGGCGACACACAGCAGGCGCGAGACTGGAGTGCACGCTGGATCGCGCTGCTCGACACCCCCGAAGCGATGTGGCAGGCAAATCCCGCCATCATCCCCCGCAACCATCAGGTGGAGGCGGCCATCAGCGCTGCCCGCCAGGGGGATCTGCGGCATTTCCATGATCTAATGGCAGCACTGGAATCACCCTTCTCAGCTAACGCTGACGCCTCCGCATACCGGCACCCGCCTGCACCGGAAGAACAGGTTGCGAGAACCTTCTGTGGAACCTGAGTTGCACAGTTCACATTCCTGAATGGCCGTTATTATCAAAGCGGCCATTCTTTCTCATTTCCGGCCAAGGCACTTGGCGCGCACGCGTGCCTCTGTATAGTGCCCACAGCTGTACGCCGGGTCTCGATTCGTCAATTTGACATTAATTAACGAATAACCGGCCAATCCCATAGGATTGCCAAACAATTACATTATCGGGAATAACGGACTCCGGAGGGCTCTCAGCATGGATGTGCCTACTCACTCAGTTCAGGATGCTCAGGCCTACGATGTTCCCATACTGCCCACGCGGTATGTGACACACTTCCTGCGCTTCATGGAACAGTACGGGATCCGTCCTCCCGCTCTCCTGGAGGGCACAGGGCTTGACGCTTCCGAGCTGGAAACCAGCGAGGAAGGCATGACCATGAATGAGCTTCTCATACTGCTTCGGCACGCCAGCGAACTCTCCGAGGACGAGCGCCTCCCCTTTGAGTTCGGCAAACAGCTCGACATCAATGCACACGGCCTGGTCGGTGCCGCTGTCCTCTGGCAGAACGACTATTTCCGCCTCGTGGAGATGATCATCGAGTATGAGCGTGTCTGCCTGCCGATCCATGATCTGCGCCTGACACTGAAGGACGAAACCGTACAGATAAGGCTCCATGACATCTGGGATCTGGGCAGCCTGCGCTCGTTCATGATCCGGATCTATATGGGCAGCATCTATGAACTCTCCCGCCACATCTGCAGGGACATGCTGCTTGAGTTCGATACCTCCACGAACCTTGCCCCCGAGGCATGGCAGGCGGTGGCCCCCGAGGCGGTAATCCGCTTCAATGCCGGCGCTGCCTGCGCGACACTGCACCCGGCCCAGCATACGACCGCCAACATGGGGCAGGAGCTGTCCTCGTTCCTTGCACGGCACCGGTCGCGCCAGGATCTGAAGGCATCCGATGACAACAGCAGCGTCACCGAACGGGTACGCCGCCAGATCCTCGACGATCCCGGTCTGAACTGCACACTGGAGCGCGTCGCCCAGAATCTCCAGATGACGCCCCGTTCACTACGCCGCCATCTGCAAGCCGAAGACTGCTCCTTCCGGGATTTACGCAACGAGATCCGCTGCCACTACGCAGATCGTTACCTTGCCGATACGCGGATGCCTCTGAGCACCATCGCCTACAAGCTCGGCTTCAGTGACCAGGCCAGCTTCACCCGCGCCTACCGTTCCTGGACTGGCCGGACCCCCGGGCAGACACGCCGCCGTATCTGACCACCACCTCTCCTGAATTCCCAGCCACCCTGCTGTCGCCCCCCTTTGCGTGGCCGAGCCTGCAATCCCCCTTCGCGCTTCCGGAAATGAACAACCGCTCACTCTGTGTTCACAGGCACCAATTGACGTTCATCACGAATTCGACAACCAACCGCCTCAATAACCGTTTTTAACAATCCTGTTTCCTTTTTGAGCAATGACCCCAGACCAGAAGACACGCGAGTGTTGGAGGTGCCGGGACCGTTACAGGATGCGTCTTCTGGTCCCGACACCATGAACACAACAAACAATGAGGATGACGTTGATGAACGCCATAACCGAAAAGCCTACAAGTAAGCCCGGGCGCCTGCTGCTCAGCAGTGCCGTTGCCGCGCTGCTTGCAACGGGCGCAACCACAGCCAACGCGGAACAGGTCTCGCTGACCGTCGAGCACACCTGCCCGCTGCCCATCATCGGTGAGCAGCCCCTGGTGTCCGAGATCAGCGCCGACCTGCCCTCCGAGGTGACCGTCGGTGAGTCAACCGGCGAGTTGAACATCAGCGCGGTTACCACCATCAACAACAATTCCCGGCAGGGGCTCTATATCGCCGGTGGACGCAGCCTCGAAGGCACCGCTACCGCAGCGAACAACATTGCCCTTCCAGAAAGTGACCAGCCGCTTTCGGTAACCCTGGAAATTCCGCAACAGCCAATTCCAGGCGAAAGCGGCTCCTTCACGGTGGATTCCAGTGCCACTGTCGACCCGCTCACTTTTGACAATCCCGGACAGGGCACCATCACCGTCGGCGACCTGCAACTGAACCAGGTTGTGCGTGATGGCAGCGGTAATATCGCTCCGGATCCGGTGGGCGAGTTCACCTCCGACTGTACCCTCGTGGGCAACCAGGAGGACATGGTGCTGCATACCTTCGAGGTGGTTCCGGACCAGACACAACCGGCCAATATCACGGTTGACCCGGAGTCCCTGGATCTTGGCAGTGCCATGGCCGGCAGCCCCCTCAATGGCAGCATCACCGTTGGCAACGACGGCGGCGAGGCGCTGAACATCAACAGTGTGACCATCGCCGGGGCCAATGCCGACCTGTTCACACAGAGCAACGACTGCACCACGCTTGATCCGGGTCAGAGCTGCTCCGTGGATGTGAACTTCCAGGCAAGCCAGGCCGGCACTTACAGTGCCAGTGTCCAGATCGACTCCACAGATCCGGATGCCGAAGACTCACCCAAGGTGGTTAACCTCAGTGCCGAGGCGACAGAGCAGCCCGAGCCCGCGCTTGAGCTCAGCGCCCCGGAAGTTGATTTCGGCACCATTGACCTTGCCAATACCAGCAGTGCTGAACAGACCCTGGATCTGACCAACACGGGTGAGGCAACCCTTGAGGTCAATGGTCTCAGCATTACCAACAACCCTGACGGTGCCTTTACCCAGACCAATGATTGCCCGAGCGGCCTTGCTCCGGAGCAATCCTGCACGGTTACCGCCACTTTCCAGACCAACCAGGTCGGTGACTACAGCGCGAACCTTGAGGTTGCCACCAATCTTGAAGACTCCCCCAGGACTGTAACGCTGTCCGGCACAGCCGAAGACACCAGCGGTGGTGACGACGGCGACAACGGTGATGGTGACAACGGCGACGGCGACAATGGCGACGGTGGTTCCGAGCCTATCGACGTGACCTTTGACCTGGAAGGCGTCACCAATGTCGCGGCCAATGGCTCCGACGTACCGCTGAACGGTCAGATCGACAGCCAGATCAACCTGGGCACCGGTGATTTCACTGCGGACCTGCAGCTCGATCCCACCCAAGCGCAGTTCCAGATCTCCGAGCTGTTCCACAAGATCCAGGGTCGTGCGGACATCGAGTTCGAGCCGGTTGGTGAAACCACTGGAACCCTTGACCTCGAGACCGGCCAGCTGACCGCGGAAAGTGAGCTGACGATCAAGATTCCCGAGGCACGGGTTTCCATCATCGGCTTCGGCTTCGGCTCGGATGGCATCCGGATCGGCGGCGGCCACTCCTGCCAGACCGCAGAGCCGGCCACCATCAACCTCTCAAGCCCGGAAGGCGAAGAGTTTGATCCGCTCCAGGGCGGCACCGTTACTGGTACCTATGTTGCTCCGGAACTTGAGGGCTGCGGTCTGCTGACCGGGATCCTCAACGAGTTCTTCGAAGGTCCGGGCAACACCATCGAGCTTGAACTGTCGCCCCGTTTCGAGGAGTAACGGGGAAACAGAAGGGGCGGCCCGCTCATGGCGGGTCGCCCAAACAACAAAGAGGAGAAATCACAATGATGACAATGAAGAAAAGCCTGTTGGCCCTTTCAGTCGCTTCACTGCCGATGGCAGCGTCTGCTGACCTGCAACCCATGAACGAGCAGGACATGGGCAATGTTACCGGTCAGCAGGGTGTAACCATCGAGCTGTCCACCGCTGCAACCATTGATCAGGTGGAGTACAGCCAGAGCACCGCAGATGCGGACACTGGCTCCGTACTTATGAACGGTATCCGTATCGGCGGTCATGACGAAGGCGAATCACTTGATATCGACGTCAATGTTGACCTGATCACGGAAAACGACGATCTCGGTCGTTCCCCCTATGGTTATCCGGCCGGCCCTGTAGAGGATGGCGATGCCTATATTTCGGTGCGCAACCTGGGTAACCAGCCGGCGCCCGTTCAGGCTGGGGTGGACATGGATTCCCTGGGCATCGCTTCAAGTGATGGGGACAGCTCAGCAACTCTGATCTCGAACTTCACGGCGGATTTCTGGGTCACGCGGCTTGATATCACTGCCCGCGTAAACAACCAGATTGCCAATGGTAACCCCGATACCGGCTCAATCCGCATCCGGAATGTGTTCCATGCGGATATTGGTGCAGACTTCGACGTTGCTGCGGTAAGCATCCCCAGTATCCGGATGGCCGGTGCAGACCAGCTGGAGAACCTCAAGGGTGCTGAAGGCGACCTGAACCGCGCCACTCTTGCCATCAACGGTGTAACCGTCAATGCGGAAGTTGGTGCGGGTCCCGCTATCTCCACAAACGCTGGTATTGATGGCGCGCCGGATGAAACCCTGCGCGTGGACATCAATGAGCTGACCACCAGCATCTGGATGCCCACGGTTAACGTTGGCAGCGGAGACGGCACCACCGCCAGCATTGGTAATGTTGGTATCTCCAACCTCAGCATCGCTGATACTCAGATGGCCATCTACGGTCGCGAGTAAGTGCGATTCACAGGGCCGGTTCTGCCGGCCCTCTTTTCCTCTCCCTACCCGCTCACGTAAAGCCGCTCCCTTCGCTGTCCCTGGATAAAGGCAGGGAACCCCATCCTTTCAACATGACCAGCCGCAGAACTGATGGAAAAAAGGACACGATACCGTCCACACAGCCGCGGATGCGATGTGAAAATGTCGGGGAATTATATATACAACTGTCTATTATTCGGGAACGACAGGCTCAGAAAAGACGTGCAGAGAAGCGGGTAACATACTGAAAAGTGGCGGTGGGCCAGGGATTCGAACCCCGGGAGGGCGTTAACCCTCGGCGGTTTTCAAGACCGCTGCATTCGACCACTCTGCCAGCCCACCGGGAAGGTGCTGTCGGAACGGACAGCAGGCGGAATATTACCTTAAATCGGCGTCATGTCAAAGTGTTGAAGCCCCCAAATGCATACGGAAAGGCTTTGCACTGGCCCCTGGACGCTTTATGATTGGGTATACAGTCAAGAGTCCATCAAGGAGATTCCGCACATGGCCGACAACCGTTTCCCCAATGCCGCCCAGAGCCGGGCCCAGGGCGGGGTCCGCGAAGGGCTGAGCACCGAGGTCACGACGGTACTGCGCAACACCTACATGCTGCTGGGCTTGACCCTGGCGTTTTCTGCTGTAACGGCCGGAACCAGCATGGCGCTGAACCTGCCCCATCCTGGCCTGATCCTGACACTGGTCGGTTTCTATGGCCTCCTGTTTGCCACTCACAAGCTCCAGAACAGCGTCTGGGGCCTGGTAACCACCTTTGCCCTGACCGGCTTCATGGGCATGACTCTGGGCCCGATCCTCAACGCCTTCGTGGCCAACGGCGCGGGGCACCTGGTCACCACCGCACTCGGGCTGACAGCCACCATCTTCCTCGCCCTGTCGGCGTACACCCTGATTACCCGCAAGGACTTCAGCTTTCTGGGTGGTTTCATCTTTGCCGGTGCCCTGGTCCTCATGGGCGGCATGCTGATCGCCTTCCTGTTCAATCTGCCGAACCTGCACCTGGCGATCTCAGCGGGCTTCACCCTCTTTGCGTCCGCCTGCATCCTGTATCAGACCAGCGCCATCATTAACGGCGGCGAGCGTAACTACATTATGGCGGCCATCGGCCTCTATGTATCGCTGTACAACCTCTTCATCAGCCTGCTCCACCTGCTGATGGCGTTTGCCGGCGAGAACTGATCCGGCTTTGAAAGCGGCCTTCCACATCACTGCAGGGCCCACTGAACGCCAGGCGCTCCATTCCGCCTGGTGTTTCGCCAGTGCACTTCTCCAGGCCGGCCACAGCATCAACCGCATCTTCCTCCAGGGGGATGCGGTTTTTCTGGCCGCAAAACCCGACCCCGCCTCTCCCACCCGGAACGAAAACGCCAACCAATGGGAACAGCTCATCGCCGCGTGGTCGCTTCCGGCAACCGTGTGCATCGGTTCGGCGGAGCAACGCGCCCTTGGTGATGCCCATCTCAGGCATGGCTGGTCGACTGGCGGACTGGGGGACTGGGTCATGGCCTGCACCGAGGCGGACCGCATTCTCCAGTTCACGGGGGAGCGGTGATGACGCAGCCGGCACCCACACCCCTGCCCGATCAGCTCTTCGTGCTTGACCGAGGCGAGGACAGCGGCGAGTTTCTGGATATGCTGCTCACACTCTGCACCTTTGGTATGAGCACCAGCCTGTTGCTGGTGGAGTCAGGCATTACGGCACTGACGGCAGAGCACCGGGGAATCCCCGTCACGCGGTTTCCGGAGATGGGGTTACAGCAGCTCATGGTGGGATTACACGGCGCCGATGATCCGGATCCTGAGCTGCCTGAATCCGTTATCACCGTGAACAGCGGCCAGATCCGGGATCTTTACGCACGGGTACCGAGGATTCTGCATCCATGACGGGGCGGGTGCACGTACTGGCCAAGGCCCCGGACCACCCGCGGCATCAACGGTGCCTGAAGATGCTGGGCGCCCGGGACACGCTGGTGCTGACGGCGACCGCCCTGGAACGGTTGGCGCACCCGGAACCGCTGGAAGGTATTCAGGCGGGCAGGATCCTGGCCCTGACGGAGGCCCCGGAGAACCTGACACTGCCCCCTGGATGCACCGCCGTGACGCATGCCGCTTTTGTGGAACAGGTCCTCACAACCCATCAGCCCATTTTCTGGTAAGCGGTGGGCTCAACTCAGAGCCCGACCAGCACAACGGGCACCAGGGCCGCCAGCAGCCCACAGACACCGCCGGCCAGCATCAGCCGTCCCTCCTCGGCGGCGAATACCGGCCGGAGAAGAGACTGGAATGCTTCTGGAGACAACCCCGCAATCCGCTCCTCAATAAGCTCAGCCACGATGCGTGCCCGGTCATGGTTGAAGGCGTCATCGCGGAACACCTCCTCTGAGGCACTCAGGGCCCGGTCATTCATGCTTTTCTTGAGCTCCGTATAACCGGAAGCGCCCACAGCCATCTGGGTGCTGATACGCAACACCGTCGACTGATCCAGAAGCGGGCGCAGGTGTTTCTGGATGATGGCCCGTGTCCGTCCGGCCTTTTCCCCATGGACAATGGCGTGGGCCACCTTCTCGCAGGTGAGAAGTTCGTGGGCGACACGCTGGCCCCAGATGTGGCTGATCTCCGGCTGACGGCGCATCAGCAGCCCCTGAATGCGGAAAGGCCCCCACTGCTTCCGCTCCCGCGGCCGGAAAATCAGGGTTATCGCGATCCAATTGGTCAGAAGGCCAACAATGAAACCACCCCCGAGAAGCAGCCAGCTGGAGGGCCAGAAGGTCCACCCCACAGCAAGCGCCACGCCCATAAGCAGCCCTATAACGGCGCCACTGCGGATCACGAAACGGAAGGTCGACGCGCCGGCATCCTGCAGAATATTGTTCATGAAGTCCGGATGCTGGCGCAGTTCCTCACTCATCAGGGCCCTGAGGTCCACCAGATCCCCAAGCTCTTCACCGAAATCCGCCACCATAGCGTCCACCCGCTCAGGCAGGTTGCGCTCGACATAGTGGTAGATCCGCCCTTTAACGCGCCGCGGCAGGTTATCCCAGAGCACGGGATGATGCTCATACATCACATCATCCACGTATTCCTCGAGATGGGGCATGATCCGGCTCACCACCTCCCCGGTGATCAGCGCCGGATCCAGCCGCTGGTAAAGGCCGGTGAGATCGCCACTGCGCGCCAGGGTCCGGTCAATGCACTCATGGGCCATTTCCTCCGCCCGACGTGGAACCACGCCCTGCCAGCCCAGGAACGGGGGCCTGCCAACAGACTCAATCGGGTGGAACAGCATCAGCACGGCCAGGCGGTTGGTGGCCCAACCGACCAGCGCGGTGAACAGAGGCAGTGCCCAGATGGTAAGCGGTAGATCGGATACGGTCACGTGTGCGATCCCTGAACGCGTATTCAGGGCAACACTCTAGCGGAAACCGTCGCGTAACGGTATGCAGCAGCGCCCAAGGGCACTGCTGGATCGATCAGTAGTAGGCGTTTTCGCGGTAGCTATGGTCCGTCACATCCTCGATACCACTGATCTCAGGCAGCTGCTCCTTGAGGGTACGCTCCACACCCTGCTTGAGCGTGAGACTCACCGCCGCGCACCCCTGGCAGCCGCCGCCGAAACGCAGTACGGCCACATTGTCATCGGTCAGTTCAACCAGTGACACCTCGCCGCCATGGGCCGCCAGGCTGGGATTGACCTCGGACTGAAGGACGTAGTTCAGGCGCTCTGACAGAGGCGCGTCCGGGCTTACCTGCGGCACCTTGGCATTGGGCGCCTTGATGGTCAGCTGGCCGCCGGTCTGGTCCTCCTGAAAGTCGATCACAGCCTCTTCCAGGAAGGTGATGCTGTTGTGATCGATGTAGAGCGGGAACTCGTCCATGTCGAGCTGCTCATCGGACGGCACCACCTCATGGGGCGGGCAGTACGCCAGGCAGGTTTCAGCGTGACGGGTTCCGGGCTGGGTCACGAACAGCCGGACTCCCATCCCCTCAACGTCCTGTTTCTGGACGAGCTGACCCAGATAGCGCCGGGCTGATTCGGTGACGGTGACGGTATCCAATGCCGTTCCCCCTCTTGATGGTCGAGTATGGGTCTATTGTAAGGAAGCTCCCCCGTTAATAAAAGACCAACCAAACGAGTCAGGAATTAACGCGCTTGCATAACATCAAAAAAGTTTGATGAACTATCAGGACTTTTTCGGATTCTGTGTTAGCATTCGCTTACTTCAAGCAAAACCCGCAAAAGGGACACGGACAGTATCCCCCTTCAGACAACGCTCAGGATGACGCTCCCCCTGCCATACAGGGTGACCGCCTGGCGCACATTTTCTGTCTCAAGATTCGATAACTGACAATGAGGTAGTTGAATCAATGAGTGATCGCAAAACTCGACTCGAGCAGCTCCGAAAGGCGCTGCAGGAACGTATCGTCATCCTGGATGGCGGCATGGGTACCGAAATCCAGAACCTCCAGCTCAGCGAGGCCCAGTATCGCGGTGAGCGGTTCAAGGATTACGAATACGAGGTCAAGGGCAACAACGACCTCCTCTGCCTGAGCCAGCCGGAAAAGCTGTGGGATATCCACAAGCAGTACATGGATGCCGGTGCGGACATCATCGAGACCAATACGTTCAACTCCACGCGGGTGTCGCAGTCCGACTACCACATGGAGGACCTGGTCCCCGAGCTGAACCAGAAGGCGGCTCAGCTGGCACGCGAATGCGCCGATGCCAAAACGGCCGAGGACCCGAGCAAGCCGCGTTTCGTGGCCGGTGCCGTGGGCCCGACGTCCAAAACAGCGTCAATCTCGCCGGACGTCAACAACCCCGGCTACCGCAATACCAGCTTTGATGCCCTCTACGAGGACTATTACGAAGCCATTGAGAACCTGATCATTGGTGGCGTCGACATCATCCTGCTGGAAACCATCTTCGATACGCTGAATGCCAAGGCAGCGATCTACGCCGCCCAGCAGTACGAGATCGATTCCGGCGAAGAAGTGCCGCTCATGATCTCCGGGACTATCACCGACGCCTCCGGCCGTACTCTGTCCGGCCAGACCACGGAAGCCTTCCTGAACTCCGTGGAACACGCCAACCCGCTGCTGATCGGCCTCAACTGTGCCCTGGGCGCGGACGCCATGCGTCCCTACGTGGAAGAGCTCGCCAACAAGGCACCTTTCTACGTCACCACGCACCCGAACGCTGGCCTGCCCAACGAATTCGGTGAGTACGATCAGACGCCGGAAGAGATGGCGGACATCGTCGAAGGCTTCGCGCGGGACGGCTTCCTGAACGTGATCGGCGGCTGCTGCGGCTCCACGCCCGAGCATATCGGGGCCATTGCCGAACGCATGAAGAAATACGAGCCGCGCACCATCCCGCAGCGAAAGCCCCGCCTGCGCCTGTCGGGCCTCGAGCCCTTCACCGATGACGACAACGTGGTCTTCATCAACGTGGGTGAGCGGACCAACGTGACCGGCTCCAAGAAGTTCCTGCGCCTCATCAAAGAGGAGCAGTACGAGGAAGCCCTGGAAGTGGCCAAGGACCAGGTTGAAAACGGTGCCCAGATCATCGACATCAACATGGACGAAGGCATGCTCGACGCCAAGGAGTGCATGACCACCTTCCTGAACCTGGTGGCGTCCGAGCCGGACATCTCCAAGGTGCCGATCATGGTGGACTCCTCGCGCTGGGAAGCGATGGAAGAGAGCCTGAAGTGCATTCAGGGCAAGAGCATCGTCAACTCCATCAGTCTCAAGGAAGGCGAAGAGGATTTCCTCTCCAAGGCTCGCATCTGCCGGCGCCATGGTGCCGCTGTGACCGTCATGGCCTTTGACGAAACCGGCCAGGCGGACACCGCCGAGCGCAAGATCGAGATCTGTAAGCGCTCCTATGACCTGCTCGTTGAGGACGGCTTCCCGCCCCAGGACATTGTGTTCGACCCGAACATCCTGGCTATCGGTACTGGGATTGAAGAGCACAACAACTACGGCGTGGACTTCATCGAAGCCACCCGCTGGATCCGCGAGAACCTGCCCTACGCCTCCGTCAGTGGTGGCGTCAGTAACCTGTCATTCTCCTTCCGCGGCAACAACGCCGTGCGCGAAGCCATGCACTCTGCCTTCCTGTATCACGCCATCAAGGCCGGCATGAACATGGGCATCGTCAACCCTGGCCAGCTGGTGGTTTACGATGACATTGACGACGAGCTCAAGGAGCACGTTGAAGACGTCATCCTGAACCGTCGCGAAGACGCCACGGACCGCCTGCTCGACATTGCCGAGAAATACAAGGGCCAGGGCGGCCAGGAAAAGAAGGAAGACCTGGAATGGCGCGAATGGCCGGTGGAAAAGCGGCTTGAACACGCGCTGGTCAAGGGCATCACCACCTACATCGATGAGGACACCGAAGAAGCGCGCCAGCGCGCCGATCACCCCATCGAGGTCATCGAAGGCCCGCTCATGGACGGCATGAACGTGGTCGGCGACCTCTTCGGCGAAGGCAAGATGTTCCTGCCGCAGGTGGTCAAGAGCGCCCGCGTCATGAAGCAGGCCGTCGCCATCCTGATTCCGTTCATCGAGGCGCTCAAGTCCGAAGGCCAGAAGGCCAAGGGCAAGATCCTCATGGCCACGGTCAAGGGCGACGTCCACGACATCGGCAAGAACATCGTCGGGGTTGTACTGCAGTGCAACAACTTCGAGGTGATCGACATGGGCGTCATGGTCCCCGCTGACCAGATCCTGCAGAAGGCCAAGGACGAGGATGTGGACATGATCGGTCTCTCCGGCCTGATCACGCCTTCGCTCGACGAGATGGTGCACGTGGCCAAGGAAATGCAGCGCCTTGAGATGGATATCCCGCTGCTCATCGGTGGTGCGACCACGTCCAAGGCCCATACCGCCGTCAAGATCGATCCCTCTTACGAGAACGATCAGGTGATCTATGTGTCTGACGCCTCACGCAGCGTGGGCGTTGCAGCCAAGCTGGTGAGTGAAGGCGGCAAGCAGGACCTCATCAACGAGATCCAGGCGGATTATGAAAAGGTCCGTGAGCGCCGTAAGAACCAGGGCCGCAAAGCCAAGATCATTCCGATCGATAAGGCGCGCGCCCGTGCTCCGGAACTGGACTGGGACGAGTACCAGCCGACCAGGCCCCAGTTCCTGGGCCTCAAGACCTTCGATCACTTCGACCTGAACGAGCTGGTCGAATACTTCGACTGGTCCCCGTTCTTCCAGAGCTGGGACATGCCGGGCAAGTACCCGGACATCCTTGAGGATCCGAACAAGGGGGAAACCGCCCAGAACCTCTTCAACGATGCCAAGAACATGCTCAACTGGCTGATTGAAGAGAATAAGATCCGCTGTCGCGGCGTGATTGGCTTCTGGCCGGCGAACCGTGTCGGGGACGATATCGAGATCTACGAGGACGAGTCCCGCAAGAAGGTGCTGACCAAGGTTCACCACCTGCGCCAGCAGGACGACAAGGCGCCGGATAAGCCCATGATGGCCCTGTCCGACTTCATCGCGTCCAAGGAATCCGGTATTCCGGATTACATCGGTGGCTTCGCCGTAACGGCAGGCCCCGAGGCGGATGAACTGGCCAAGGAATACGAAAAGGCCAATGACGACTACAGCGCCATCATGGTCAAGATCCTTGCGGACCGCTTTGCGGAAGCCTTTGCCGAATGCATGCACCAGCATGTGCGGAAGGAATACTGGGGCTACCAGACCGATGAGTCTCTCTCGACGGAAGACCTCATCAAGGAGCGTTACCAGGGTATCCGTCCAGCCGCTGGTTATCCGGCCTGCCCGGACCACACGGAGAAGCCCGAGCTGTTCCGGTTGCTGCAGGCCGAGGAAAACGCGGCCATGCAGCTCACCGAGAGCAATGCGATGCTCCCGGCTGCGGCGGTTTCCGGCTGGTACTTCGCGCACCCGGAGTCCAAGTACTTCGCGGTGGGCAAGATCAGCTCGGACCAGGTGGAAGACTACGCCAAGCGTAAAGGCATGAAGAAGAGCGAGATCGAACGCTGGCTCATGCCGAACCTGGCGTACGACCCGGACGAGTAACCATCACTCAGCCCGCCTCCGGGCGGGCCCGGTCTACCGCAACGGGCATCAGGCCACCTGATGCCCGTTTTTTATTGCTTTATAATAGATTAATCAATCCAGCCCACAGGAGGTTTTGTGAGCAATAGCGATCAGGACAAACCCGGACTCTGGCAGGTGGTTTTCAGCATCCTTGCCGCCGCGCTGGGCGTTAATTCAGAGAGCAATCGCCAGAAGGATTTCAGTGCCTCGTCTCCCTGGCCCTTCATCATCGGCGGGATCATCTTCGGTGTGGTCTTCGTGGTGGGTATAGCGCTAATCGTGAAGATTGTTCTGGAGAGCACCGGGGCGGCCTGAGCGCCCCGGCATTTCACACAGGATCACTGCGTGGCAACAAAGGTGGTTGCAAGTGCCACGAAGAGCAGGATCAGCCCAACCGCAGCGAATGCATCAACACGCTCGTCACTTTTATTCGGTGCTGCATCGTTCTGGCCTTCTTCGTTCTGGTTGCCGTAGCTCATTGCTTTCTCCCAACAAATGCTTATGGTCAATCGGCGACGGTGCCCATGATAACCCGCCTTGGGCCCCCTTGCCAGCATCCGCGACCGGTCACTGGAAACGCCCCGCGCGCACCCACTCAACCCCTTTCATGATGCCGGACTCCACCGCGCTAGCGGCACTGAGGCCGAGCTTCTCGGGCAGCGTACGGCGGCGCTCGTAGCGCACCAGCAGGACATCACGCTCATCACAGGCCTCAGTTATAACCTGATCCGAGGTCTTGAGGTCATCCGCCAGACTGACATCCAGTGCCTGGCGGCCAAACCAGATCTCCCCCGTGGCGACCCGATCAATATCCACCGCCGGGCGGTGTTCACTCACGTAGTCCTTGAACAGCTGATGGGTCTGCTCCAGATCCTCGGTGAACTTGCGCCGGCCCTTCTCTGTATTTTCGCCGAACACCGTCAGGGTGCGTTTATACTCGCCCGCGGTCAGCACCTCGAAATCCACGTCATTGCGCTTGAGAAGACGATGCACGTTCGGAAGCTGCGCCACCACGCCAATGGATCCCAGAATCGCAAACGGAGAGGCGATGATCCGGTCCGCAACACACGCCATCATATAGCCTCCGCTGGCAGCGACCTTGTCCACACAAGCGGTCAGCGGCAGCCCGGCGCGGCGGATCCGGTCCAGCTGTGCCGCCGCATAGCCGTAGGAGTGCACCATCCCACCAGAACTCTCGAGCCGGATCATCACCTCATCCTGCCCGGGCTCGGCCACTCCGAGTATAGCCGTGACACAGCGACGCAGCGCACCGGTCTGGCTGGCCTTCAGGTCCCCCTGAAAGTCCACCACATAGAGGCGCCCGCGGCGTTGCGCACCGTCATTTCCCTTCTGGCGTTCAGCCTTTTTCTCCTTTTTCCGGCTGCGCCTGAGCTCCCTCAGCCACCGCCGCCGGCCGGCCCCCTCATGCAGATGGGCCTCCAGAGTCTCGCGGTTGTCCCGCAGGCGATCATTCACCCTGACAACCTGGAGCTCCCCCTCATCCTCCTGGTTGCGCCCACGCTGCGCCGCCGCCATGATCATCGCCGCCACGATCAGAGCGGCCACTGCGAAGGTCACGATCTTGGCCAGGAAAAGCCCGTATTCCGCAAGAATCTCCACCAATCACTCCTTTACCGAAAGTTCCATACACAACCCGTAACTATTCTACGCATCACCACGGCACAGCATAAGAACCCGGTGATTCGGGTATTCAAACAAGCGTTCGATCAAGCTTGACAGCATTGACGCCCCCACCTACAGTCGGCCGAAGCCATCCCATGGCGAAACAACAACGGCAACCAAGGACTTCGAGCATGTCTGTACAACCCGTATTCGAAAAACTCGAGAAGAACTTCAACGCGGACGCTGCTGCCGGCCTGGACCTGGTATTCCAGTTCGACATCGAGGACGATGCCTCCTATCACCTGATCATCAAGGACGGCACCTGTGATCTGAAGGAAGGCACACATGACGACCCGTCCGTGACCCTGATCATGAACTCGGAGACCCTTCAGGGGATTGTCAGCGGCGAGACAGATGGCATGCAGGCATTCATGGCCGGGCAGCTGCGCGCTGAAGGCGACATGATGCTGGCCACCAAGCTGGGTGAGCTGTTCAACATCGGCTGAGGCCTTACCCGGGAACGCCGAACCCACCGGCGTTCCCGACCACCTTCGGTGCGTACTTCCCTGCCCCCTCTAGAGACCCACATCCTGGAGTGATGTCTCCGCCAGGCGGAGCAGTTCCGGGTTCGGCGCGGCATTCATTCCCAGCTCCTCGATGTAATACTCCAGTGAGGTGATGGCATCCGCCAATGCTTCCAGAATCCGTGATTCCGGTGGCTGCTGAGTGTTCAGAAGCTGGTTCTCGATCGCCCCCGTCACACGGGCGACAACACGGGCCGCGTTCTCGTTTCCGAGAAGCTGCATCCCACCCTCGATACTGCGCAGGGTGGCCGGCACGTTCGCCAGATGCAGCTTATCGAAATCGGATTCAAGAAACGCGGTAATCGCCTGTTTCGCCAGGGTAAGCGCTGAACTGGCCTCGTCACTGAGCACAATCAGCGCTTCCTGCACGTAGACCGACCCCTCATCCCGCCGCACCTTGTGCGCAAGACGATCGGTGTCCGCCGTAATGCCATGGCTGGCCAAGTGCTGGGCCGCCTCCTCAATATTCAGAACGGCATCCGCGACTGCATAGAGCTCCCCTTCCGATGGCAGCGCGCCTTTCTGCTCCCAGTCCCTGAGGCGTCCGGCTTCCTGGCGAGCCAGCGAACTGAGCTGATGGAGGTCCAGAATCAGCAGGGAGTTACCCACCCGTTCCAGGGAATCAGCAATGGTCGCGAGCTCCGTGGTGTCCGGATCGATCCCCCGTTCGACAATATCCAGCCGGTCCTTGAGTTCGCTCAACTCCTCATTGATCGCGGCCGCAAAGGAGCGCAGAACGTCGGCGCCAGGCCCATACAGGTGGCGCTGATGCTCAATCAGCTCTGCCTCGGTGATATCCGGCTGCCCCAACCCACTGTTATCCAGAACACTACGTACTTCCGGATCGCTGGAGCCGCTGCGGTAGAGGATATAGACGAGTTCGCGCACCAGTGCATCCGACGGCGACTGCTGTGCCACCGAACTGCGGCTGTAGACCAGGTCCCGCGCCTGCTTCTCGATGCGCATGAACAGCCGCTTGCGGTTGCGCTCAACCGGCAGCTGCTGCTCATCCAGCACATCGGCTGTCATGCTGACCAGGCACCAGAACGACTGCATCGCGCCCTCACCACAAAGCCTTGCAAGACCATGGGCCGAACGCGAGATCAGCCGACAGCTGGTCCGGGGATCCTGATTGCGCAGCAGCCCGAGCAACCCCACCTGGTACATCAGGCGGAAGCGGCGTGCGTGCACCTCGAATTCCGACTCGTCAGAGGTCGCCAGTGGCGGCACCGGACGCTGGCCACAGAAATCGGGAGCCACACTCAGGCCGGCACCGAAGAACCAGGAATCCGGATAGGGTGTATCCCGCCGTGCTTCACGGATCTCGTTGACCACCGGCAGCAACAGCTCGGGCCGATCCACCTGCTGGCGCTGGTAGTATTCGATGTAACGCCTCAGTGTGAACAGGGCGTTACTGAGCGCGGTCAGGAGGTTGTTCTTGTCATCCGTGGCCCCCACTGGCACCTCGTTCGCCAGGACCACCGCTTCCTGACAGAGCAGCGCGCCTCCCTTGAGTTCCACCAGGGAAAAAATCCCGCGCAGCTGATTGAGATAATCCACACAGTTCTGCAGATCCTCCTCGCTTTCACGGTTCTCCTGGAACTGCTCAAGACTCTGTTCCGCCTGACCGATCGTCTGTTCGATCTCCTCGCGGACCAGCCCGAAGGACTGGGTCTTGCTTGCCAGTGACGCCTGCACCATAAACGGGGCTTCCACTATAGAGTCAGATATTCAATAACCTGTAGCAGGTTTTTCAGTTTTCTCAAGAAATACCCTGCTCGTCCCAGAGCACATTGGTCTTGGCTGCCATGCCATCGAGGAAGGCCCGATGCGCATTCAGTTCCTCTTCATCCGCCTCGGGGACAGCCAGCGGGGATCGCCCGGGATCCAGCCGCCGGATTTCCGTACCGGCATCCTGTCCGTCCTCAGCCTCTCCCAGGGACAGAGCTGTCTGACCGCCGGTCATCGCCAGATAGACCAGGGCCAGTATCTCAGCATCCAGCAGTGCCCCGTGCAGTTCCCGGTTACTGTTGTCGATACCGTAGCGACGGCACAGCACATCCAGGTTATTCTTCTGCCCCGGGTGCTTGCTGCGCGCCATCACCAGCGAGTCCCGGATGCCGCACACATCAGTAGTGCGCGGGTAGCCCCCGTCAAGCATCCCGAACTCATGGTCCATGAAACCCACGTCAAAGGGCGCGTTATGGATGATCAGCTCGGCGCCACGGATGAACTCCAGGAACTCATCCGCAATCTCCCGGAATGTCGGTTTGTCGGCCAGGAACTCATTGGTGATCCCGTGGACCTCGATGGCGCTGTCCTCCACCTCCCGTTCCGGGTTGATGTACACATGGTAGTGACGGCCGGTCAGCTCACGATCGGCAACTTCCACGCAGCCGATCTCAATGATCCGATGACCCTGCTCGGGTTCCAGCCCCGTGGTCTCAGTATCCAGCACAATCTGACGCATGCTTCAGCCCCTGCCTTCCATCACTTCCGCCGCTCCCCTGTTTGCCAGGGCGTCGGCCTGTTCGTTGCCATCGTTACCGCTGTGCCCACGTACCCAGTGCCACTGGATCCGGTGTGACTGAACCAGTTCATCCAGCCTCTGCCACAGTTCCGCGTTCTTGACCGGCTTGCGTGCCGATGTTTTCCAGCCATTACGCTTCCAGTTGGCCATCCACTGGTTGATGCCGTTGCGCACGTACTGCGAGTCCGTGTAGATGTCCACGTCGCACTGGCGCCTGAGCGCTGCCAACCCCTCGATCGCGGCCCGCAGCTCCATGCGGTTGTTAGTGGTGCCCGGCTCGCCACCCCAGAGGTGTTTCTCGTGGTCACCGTAACGCAGCACCACACCCCATCCGCCCGGCCCCGGATTGCCCTTGCACGCGCCATCCGTGTACAGCGTCACCTGGCTCATGAAAGCTCTCCGCTGTCACCGGGGCGGGTTTTCACCACCCTCAGTCTGGCCCGTCCCATCCCAGGTGACACGTTACGATTTGCAACCGGCATGGATGCCACCCCGGGTTCGGGCATCACCGGCCGCAGCGGAATCCCCGCCGCATCCCGTTTTTCCGCTACAACACAATAGAATCCCCCGAAAGGCACCTGAATCCCCCGTTCATAGAAAGGTTCGAGAAAGGCCAGCCGCGTCTGCAGGCGGCGGCCACCGACCGGCGGGCGGAAGAACCCGTAGCGTGCCGGTGCCACACAGCACCCGAGCACCTGCGCCCAGTCCTGAACACGCCGTGCCAATAGGAAGCGGCTGTTCCAGGGCGCCTCACGCCGAAGGCCGAACAATCGGCGCAGACCCCAGAGCCCAACCGGGTTGAACCCGATGACGATGACCTGACCACCGGAGCGCACTACCCTCACCGCTTCCCTCAGGGCCTGACGTGGGTCCTCGGCCAGATCCAGCGTGTGGTGCAGTACCACCGAGTCCATCCAGTCATCATGGAAGGGCAACTCCTCGGGCCTGGCGATGACCGGCCCGCGATCCGTATCAGAGTTCACTTTGGGCAGCACCTGTGGCTGCTGCCCCTCCGGCAGGCGTGGTGTGACTGCCAGTGCCGAATCCAGACCAACCTCAAGATGGCGTGTACCGAAGACACGGGTCATGGCCGTCGCCACACAGGCCTGTTCCTGGTTCAGCAGAGCCGAACCCAGCCCGGTTCCGAGCCAGTGTGCGAATGCCTCTGCGTTCATACTGATTCCCCCTGTCCGCAGCGCAATTGTCGAGCCCTGCGCCACAGCTGGCAAGTGCGCTCTCGTCACAGGCTCTGGTTTTCCTATAATGGGGGTGAATCCAGTAACGGAGTCCGCTATGAGCTATCAGGTCGATGCCATCCCCGCACTCAGCGACAACTACATCTGGTGCATCCATGATACAGAAAGCAAAGCCGCGCTGATTGTGGATCCCGGCGAAGCAGCCCCTGCCCTGGATTTCCTCGAGCGCAACAGCCTGACGCTTGAGGCGGTTCTCCTGACCCATCACCACCCGGACCACACCCAGGGGGTGGGCAAGCTGATCGGCGACAGCGGCGTGCCCGTGCACGGCCCTGCGGATTCACCCTTTGGCGGCATCACCAACCCCCTGCGTGAAGGTGACACCCTGGGCTGGCGGGCGCTGTCATTCCAGATCCTGGCCGTACCCGGACACACGCGTGATCACATTGCCTTCAACAGCGACAGCCCGGGGCTCAGCCAACCCATAACCCTCTGTGGTGATGCCCTGTTCGCCTGCGGATGTGGTCGGCTGTTCGAGGGCAACCCCGCACAGATGCGCGCTTCCCTGGTAAAACTCCGCGAATGGCCGGACAACACTCTGGTGTGCTGCGGCCACGAATACACCCGCGCCAATGTCGCCTTTGCGCGCGCCGTCACACCGGACGACACAGAGCTTGCGGAATACCAGACCAAGGTTGAACGGTTGCGTGAAGCCGGCCAGCCCTCGGTCCCCACCACCCTCGGGCAGGAACGCCGCCTTAACCCCTTCCTGCGCTGGGATGACCCGGCCGTGGTAAGTTCGGCGGAAACCAGGGCCGGCGAGCACGGGCTCGACGGGGACCGCATCTTCGGCATCATCCGGGAGTGGAAGGACGGTTTCCGCGGCTGAAAACCGCTTTTAACAGAACCCACATTAAAACTTACCCGGTTTAATTGACGGTACTCAGGGCCCTTCCTAGAATCCCGATACGCTGTGTGAACCGGGTTTGTCACAGGCTTCAACCAACCGGCTGTCCCTATGCATTACGTTCCGCTCCTATGCCTGCTTTCAGCCATCAGCCTGCCACTGCTGTCAGGCTGCGAAAGTCTCCAGCCCCAGGGGGCCAGTACTGAGAGCAATCCACCGCCCATTACCCGGGCCGCGCGGATGGATGCCGACGTGCGCAACGATGGAGCGCTGCGCCCCGAGCACCAGAGAAAAGCCGAAGATGGGCCCGACGAAACGGATGACGGCTATGACACGGTCTGGCACCGGTTGCGGGACAGCTTCAAGCTTGATCTTGATGTCAACGACGAGCGCGTGCGCGACCAGCTCGCCTGGTACAGCCGTAACCAGTCCTACATGGACCGGACTGCGGAAAGGGCCCGCCGATACCTGCCCTACATCATCCGCGAGATCGAGAAGCGGGACATGCCCGGCGAACTGGCACTCCTGCCGCTGGTCGAAAGCGCCTATGATCCGTTCGCCTATTCCCATGGCCGGGCATCCGGAATCTGGCAGTTCATTCCAGCCACGGGCCGCGCTTTCGGCATGGAGCAGAACTGGTGGTATGACGGGCGCCGTGACATCATCAGCGCCACCCAGGGCGCTCTGAGCTACCTGGAGCGGCTATCGGGGCGATTCGACGGCGATTACGAACTCGCCCTCGCCTCCTACAATGCCGGTGCCGGCCGGGTACTGCGTGCCATACGACGCAACGAGCGCCAGGGAAGACCCACGGACTACTGGAACCTCCATCTACCGAGAGAAACCCGTCATTACGTGCCCAAGCTTATAGCCCTGGCCCGTATCGTGGCGGACCCGGAAGCCCACGGTATCCAGCTTGAACCCATTCCGGATGATCCCTACTTCGAGGTGGTGGATATCGGCGGCCAGCTGGATCTGGCACAGGCTGCCAGCATGGCCGGAGTCGGAGTGAACGAGATCTATCGGCTCAATCCCGGCTTCAACCGCTGGGCGACGGCTCCGGACGGCCCGCACCGACTGCTTGTACCCGCCGATTCAGCGGACAGGTTCCGGGAAGCGCTGACCACCCTGCCCGAGGACCAGCGGGTGAGCTGGCGCAATTACACCATCCAGAGTGGCGATACCCTGATCAGCATTGCACGTTCCTTCAATACGACCCCCGATGTGATCCGCCAGCACAACGACATCCGGGGCCACACCATCCGCAAGGGCGAGCGCCTGCTGATCCCATCTGCCGGCAACGCCAGCAATGCCTATACCCTGAGCGAATCCAACCGCAGGGCAGCACGCCAGGCTGCCTCCGGCAACAAGGGGCAGAACCGCATTGACTACCGTGTCAACGCCGGAGACACGCTCTGGGATATCGCCAGTGCGCATGATGTTGCCGTCAGCAAACTGGCCAGCTGGAATAATCTGGCGCCCGGCGACACCCTGCGGCCCGGGGATACGCTCGCCATCTGGACAGACAAGCAGCAGCCCCGGAGCGAACGCCGTGAAATGGTCCGGCGCGTGGGCTATACGGTGCGCTCCGGCGACTCCCTCCGCCACATCGCGAACCGCTTCAACGTGGGCGTCTCCCAGATCGCCCAGTGGAACAACATCAATACACAGGACTATCTTCAGCCCGGACAGCGGCTTAAGCTGTACGTGGACATACGCAACACACACTGAGGTCAGCATGGGAATACTGGACGGAAAGAAAGCGCTGGTCGTCGGCGTCGCCAGCAAACACTCAATCGCCACTGGCATTGCCCAGGCACTGCATGAACAGGGTGCCGAGCTTGCGCTCACCTATCAGAACGAAAAGCTCAAATCCCGGGTGGAAGGCTTTGCCGAGAGCTGGAACAGCAACATGGTGTTCCCCTGCGATGTCTCCGACGATCAGCAGATCGCGGAACTGTTCGAGTCCCTCAACGAACACTGGGGTGGCCTCGACATCCTGGTGCACTCGGTGGGCTTCGCTCCCGGCGAAGAGCTTGACGGCGACTTCACCGATGTAACCAGCCGTGAAGGCTTCAAGATGGCCCATGACATCAGCTCCTACAGCCTGACGGCGCTGGCCCGCGAAGCACGGCCTCTGATGCAGGGGCGGAACGGCTCCATCCTGACCATGACGTACGTGGGCTCGCAGCTGGTTCTGCCCAACTACAATGTCATGGGTCTGGCCAAGGCCAGCCTGGAAGCCAGCGTCCGCTACCTGGCCGCCTCCATGGGTCCGGAAGGCATCCGCGTGAATGCCGTTTCAGCCGGCCCCATCAAGACCCTCGCGGCCTCAGGCATCAAGAGTTTCCGGCGCATGCTCGCGGAGAATGAAAAGCGCACGCCCCTCCAGCGCAATGTCACCACAAAGGAGGTTGGCAACACGGCGGCCTTCCTGACCTCCGATATGGCAAGCGGTATAACGGGCGAGGTCATCTATGTGGATGCCGGATTCCGCAACATGGGCATGAACCCGATAGAGGACTGAAGGGCTCAGGCCTCCAGCAGGATGGCGACAGTCTCCTTCCAGGCAGGAAGGCTGTCGTCACCCGTATCCAGCACCGCAAGACCAACCCGCCAGAAGCCATCCGCCCACTCCCGGCACGAACGTACCTCGGTCAGCAGCGAGTGAACGGCGCTGTCATCCACCGTCACCTTCAGATTCAGCAGAGCCCCTTCCACAACCGGCTCGTCCGCGGTAACACTGAGGCCACTGGCGGAGATGTCCCGTGTGCGGCAGCGCAGCCAGCGGGGTGGTTCGTCACCCACACCGTCCGCCACCTGGAGATCCGCCACAATACGCCCGGCAATCCGGTACTCGTCCCGCTGTTCTCCGTCTTCCGGCTTCCAGGTTCCTGTCATCAGCGCCCCACCCGCAGTCGTCCCACAACGCGGGAAAGCGTATCCGCAAACTCAGCGCCTTCACTGAGCAGCTGCGCTTCCCCATCCCGTACACGGGTGGCCAGATCTTCGCGCAGGATCTCCCGGCGATTGAGACCGTACCGGTCCACGAACACCAGTTTTCCGGAAGCCCTGATACGCAACGCCAGCTTCAGCCGCAGCGCTTCCTCCCCGCTGCCAAGCTGGATCCAGCTTCCGGCCTCCAGACGATCCACTTCCGCCAACACCTTCTCCCGGATTTCCGCTTCGTCATTGATGCGCCGTGTCTCGGCCTCATCCCGGGCTTCCCTTTCCGCTTCCGCCCGCTCACGGGCCTCCCGTTCCTCGCGCTCCTGCTCCCGCTGGCGCTCTTCTTCAAACGCCTGCTCCTGGGCCCGGCGCAAAGCCTCCGCTTCCTCCCGTGCTTTGTCCCGCGCCTCTTCGCGCTGCTTTCTCTGGGACTCCAGTACTCGCTGGAGGCTGTCCAGAGTATCACTGAGTACGCCGGCAAAGGGGTAGGCTTCCGGCAGATGGGTAAGCTCACCGGCCTCAAATCGCTCCCTGACCGACCGGAAGGGCTCGATATCAAGCTTGGCGCCCCGGGCATTGGTCCAGAGCACCTCGCCGGTTTCCTCCAGAAAACCGGTCAGAAACTGTCGGATCTGTTGGCCATCCGCCTCGTACAGATACCAGCTGCCCACCCAGCTACGGGCCTCATCCCCCTGAGCCTCATCGGGTCTCTCAAGCCAGCGCGGATCCGCTTCCGGTATGCTCGCGGCCTCCTGCTCCACCGCTTCATCCCGCAGGCGCCTGGCAAGAAGCGCATCCACCGGTGCAAAGCGCTGTGGATCCGGATCACGCCCCTCCACCAGGGTGACCACCTGCACCAGTTTGTCAGTGAGTTGTTCCCCGACGTGATAGAGCCGGTTCCGGTCCTGGCCACACAGATTCCCATCCCCAACCCAGATCAGCCATTCCAGAAGGCGGAAGGCATGGCGCCAGGGCTCGGAATCAATGCCGTGTTCCAGAGCCGCCCGACGCATCAGTACCCGCCAGTCATCCTCGATGAAGGCCCAGAGGCTGGCGGGGAGCTGCCGCCCCCGGCAGGTGCGCGAAAGCGCCGCCCGCACTGCCTGCTCCGCGGCGCGCTGGCCGGCCGCGCCGGACTCGGTCTGCCACAGCCGTTGCGCCACACGCTCGGCCTGTTCAGCCTGGTGGCTGATCTGTTCCAGCCAGTCACTGACGCAGGCCTCAAGTGGCTCTTCCCCGCCGGTCCGGAACGCCTCGCCCACCGCCTGTTCCATAGCCGCAAGATGGCTTTCCACCGGTCTATCGGAACGCCCCCCGGTCCGGCTCCATCCCCGCAATGCCTGAAGGCTGTCCAGCCACCGGTGAAGCGGGCGCTGCTCGGAGACCGCTTCAGCACCACGCGCCTCAAGGTCCAGTGCCAGCCAGAAACGCAGTCGCGCCGCACGGTGCACCAGGTAGGGATGAAGGCCTGAACGGCGCAGAAAGACGTTCATGATCCGATCCGCCAGATAGGCGGCGTTGACCTGACGCATGCTCCAGACGGCATCAGTCCGCTGAAGGTGGGTGACTACCCGTTCGTCACTGCCAGCCTGCCAGGCCTCCGACAGAGTACTGTGCCAGCGGGAACTGTCATCCGGCGCGGACTGCCCCACCGGATACGGCAGATCCGGTATCCGCAACTCGGTGATGATGGATTCAATCAGGCTCACACGTTGCCCTGCACGGTCATGGGTGTCTGGCATACACCTTAAACCAGGCAACGAACGGCGACCAGTACACAGAGGGCCGCCGGATTGCATCACCGCGGGATTTGACGCACTATAACGGCCCGTTTCCGTGCATGGGTGAACAAGAGGCAGTGATGGCAAGCAGCGACATCGAGAACGTCAACATTGAGGAACAACAGGTACTGACCACGCCGGCGGCGCTCAAGGAGCAGCTGCCACTGACCGATGCAGCGCGGCGGACCGTGCTGGAAGGTCGTCAGACCATCAACAATATCCTCGATGGCAAGGACCCGCGCCTGTTTCTGGTTGTGGGACCCTGCTCGATCCATGACCCTGATGCCGCTCTGGACTACGCCCGGCGCCTGAAGGCGCTGGCGGACGAGGTCAGCGACACCCTCTTTCTTGTCATGCGGGTCTATTTTGAGAAGCCGCGGACCACTACCGGCTGGAAGGGTCTGATCAATGACCCGCACCTGGACGACAGCTTCGATATCGAGCGTGGCCTCTACATTGGCCGTAAGCTGCTGCTCGATATTGCCGAGCTCGGCCTGCCCACGGCCACGGAAGCCCTGGATCCCACGGCGCCACAGTACCTGCAGGACACCATTGCCTGGTCCGCCATCGGTGCGCGCACCACCGAATCCCAGACCCATCGGGAGATGAGCAGCGGCCTGTCCATGGCCGTCGGCTTCAAGAACGGCACGGACGGCAGCCTGGATGTAGCAGTCAACGCCATGAACTCCACCGCCAACCCGCACAGTTTTCTGGGCATCGACCAGAATGGCCAGGTGGCCATCACGCGGACCAAAGGCAATCCCTACAGCCACGTGGTGCTGCGCGGTGGCGGCGGAAGCCCGAACTACGATTCCGTGAACGTCGCCCTCTGTGAGAAGGAGCTGGAAGCGGCGGATGTGCGTAATGCCATCATGGTCGACTGCAGCCACGCCAACTCCAACAAGGATCCGGCGGTGCAGCCACTGGTCATGCAGGATGTGACCCATCAGATCAAGGAAGGCAATCAGTCCATCATTGGGCTGATGGTCGAAAGCAACATCAACTGGGGCAAACAGAAGCTTGCCGCCATGGACGAGATGGAATACGGCGTCTCCGTAACCGATGCCTGCATCGACTGGGAAACCACCGAGAAGGCCATCCGTCAGATGCGGGACGAACTCAGGGACCTGATTCCCCACCGTCACCGGAGCTGAACGCCTCCGGCTCGGCGGGCATCTGCTCCAGCCAGCCGAGCTGACCTCTCAGACTCACTACATCGCCCACGATGATGATGGTCGGGGCACGCACCCCGGCCGCATCAACCGCCTCCACAATGGACTCCAGGGTAGCGCTGACAACCTGCTGATCCGGTGTGGTCCCCTTGGACACCAGTGCGCAGGGCGTTTCAGCCGGCATGCCATGGGCAATCAACTCGCGGGTGATCACCGGAAGCCCGACGAGGCCCATGTAGAAGACCAGTGTCTGCCGGTTCTGCACGAAATCCTGCCAGGGCAGATCCGTGCTGTCATTCTTCAGGTGGCCGGTAATGAAACGCACCGACTGGGCGTGATCACGATGCGTCAGCGGTATCCCGGCATAAGCGGAGCAACCCTGGGCCGCCGTGATGCCAGGCACCACCTGGAAGGGCACACCGTGTTCCGCCAGACGTTCGATCTCCTCGCCGCCACGTCCGAATATGAACGGATCCCCGCCCTTGAGTCGCACGACCCGCTTTCCGGCCTGTGCGTATTCCACCAGAAGCTCGTTGATCCGGTCCTGGGGGACGCTGTGATTGGAGCGCGCCTTCCCTACATGGATGACCTCCGCGCCTTCATTGATCAGGGCCATAATGGGCTCCGAGACCAACCGGTCATGCAGCACCACATCCGCCTCACGCAGCAGGCGCAGCGCCTTGATGGTGAGCAGGTCCGGGTCCCCGGGTCCTGCCCCCACCAGATAGACCTCGCCGCCCCGCTGGATTTCCGTGGAGGTCGTCCTGCCCGGAGGCAGGAGGCTTCTCAGGCGATCCTTCACCCACTGCGTCACCATTGGCTTCAGGCTCCTTCCGGTACAAGCTCAGTGATGCCGCCCATATAGGGCTTCAGTGCCGCCGGAATACGGACCCGGCCGTCTGCTTCCTGATAGTTCTCCAGGACCGCCACGAGGGCGCGCCCTACCGCCAGGCCCGAGCCATTGAGTGTGTTCACCAGCTCTGGCTTGCCGGTCTCGGGATTGCGCCAGCGTGCCTGCATCCGACGGGCCTGGAAGTCCCGGGTGTTGCTGCAGGAGGAGATTTCCCGGTAGGCGGACTGCCCGGGCAGCCAGACTTCCAGATCGTAGGTGCGGGCAGCCGCAAAGCCCATGTCACCACCACAGAGCGTCACAACCCGGTAGGGAAGCTCTAGGCGCTGCAATACCGTCTCGGCATGGCCGGTCAGCGCTTCCAGCGCCGCATCGGAGTCCTGCGGCCGCACAATATGAATCAGCTCCACCTTCTCGAACTGGTGCTGACGGATCATCCCCCGGGTATCCTTGCCATAGGCCCCGGCCTCGCTGCGGAAGCACGGCGTATGGCAGACCATCCGCTTCGGCAGTTCCGCTGCCCCCAGGATGCTGTCCCGCACCAGATTCGTGGCGGGCACCTCGGCGGTGGGAATCAGGTAGAGATCCCGATCACCGTCAATCCGAAAGAGATCTTCCTCAAACTTGGGCAGCTGCCCGGTACCGGTGAGGCTGTCGCTGTTCACCAGGTACGGCAGATAGGTTTCCGTATAGCCGTGCTCGGCGGTGTGCAGATCCAGCATGAACTGGGTCAGCGCGCGGTGCAGGCGCGCCACCCCACCCTGCATCACCGCAAACCGTGCCCGGGCGATGGTGGCGGCTGCAGCAAAGTCCATACCCCCAAGGCCTTCGCCCAGGGTCACATGATCCACCGGTTCAAAGGCCGGTTCCGCGGGTTCGCCCCAGCGCCGAATCTCAACGTTGTCCTCGTCGGAATCCCCCTCGGGCACCGTCTCATCCGGCACATTCGGAATCCCCTCGAGGAAGGCGTTGAGCTCCGCCTGGAGCTCCCTGAGCTGGTGTTCTGCGTCCGCCTTCTGCTGCTTGAGGGATTCCACCTCGTCCATCAGCGGTTGAGCGTCCTCGCCGTTGCGTTTGGCTTCCCCAATGGCCTTGGAGCGGCGTTTCTGCTCCGCCTGGAGTTCCTCGGTCCGCGTCTGGAGGTCACGCCGGCGGGTTTCCAGTTCACGCACCCGCCCGGTGTCCAGCTCATAACCGCGCCGTGCCAGCTGGGCAGCCACGGTGTCAGGATCGGTTCGCACCCATTTGGGATCCAGCATGATGCTCTCTTGTCCAGTCGTCAGTTGTTGTTTCCTTCCGGATAGCGCTGCCGGTCGCTCGCGGCATTCAGCCGATCGAGATAGGCGCGCTTTTCCGCCAGTTTCTGTTCCAGGCCACGCGGTTCCGGCTCATAGAAGCGCGTGCCGTGGAGCGCTTCCGGCATGTAGCTCTCCCCCGCCGCAAACGCCTCGGGTTCATCATGGGCATAGCGGTATTCCGCGCCATAGCCCTGTTCCTTCATCAGTTTCGTGGGCGCGTTGCGCAGATGCACCGGCACCGGGCGGTCCTGGTCTTTGCGCACCAGGGCCATGCATTCGTTGAACGCCCGATAGACGCCGATGCTCTTGGGCGCCAGCGCCAGGTAGGTCACCACCTGCGCCAGTGTCAGCTCGCCTTCCGGGCTCCCCAGCCGCTCCTGCACCTGCCATCCTTCCATACTCAGGCTCAGGGCCCTGGGGTCGGCGTTACCGATGTCCTCGCTGGCAATGCGCACCAGCCGGCGCGCAATATACAACGGGTCGCAGCCGCCATCCAGCATCCGGCACATCCAGTAAAGGGCCGCATCCGGATCAGATCCGCGCACCGACTTGTGCAGCGCGGAGATCTGATCGTAGAAAACATCCCCGCCCTTGTCGAAACGCCGCAGCGACGTCTGCAGCACTTCCCCCAGAACGGCCTCATCAATGACGGGTTTTTCGCCACCCTCATCCCGAGCAAGATCCGCGCCCACCTCGAGGCTGTTGAGTGCCCGCCGCGCATCGCCATCCGCCGCCCGGGCCATCATTCCAAGCACCTCGTCGGACACCGACACCGCCTGGTTGAGCCCATCTTCCGCTTCAAGCGCACGCCGCAGCAGCGCCACAAGATCCGCTTCCTCAAGATCCCGCAGCACGTACACACGCGTGCGTGACAGCAGCGCGCTGTTGAGTTCGAACGACGGGTTCTCGGTGGTAGCGCCCACGAAGATGACGGTGCCTTCCTCGATATGCGGGAGGAAGGCGTCCTGCTGGGACTTGTTGAAACGGTGGACCTCGTCCACGAACAGCAGGGTTTCCTGGCCGTTCATCTCCAGCCGTTCCCGGGCCGCATCCACCGCATTCCGGATATCCTTCACCCCAGCGGCCACAGCTGACAGCGTCTCGAAATACGCCGAGGTCTGTTCCGCCAGTAGCCGTGCAAAGGTCGTCTTACCGACGCCCGGCGGGCCCCAGAGGATCATGGAGTGGAGCTGGTTCTCCTCCACGGCACGACGCAGCGGCTTGCCCTCGCCTACCAGGTGCGGCTGGCCGACATAGTCGGTCAGCCCGCGCGGTCGCATACGCGCCGCCAGGGGCTGATGCCGCCCGTTGTCAGTGCCGAACAGCCCCTCCTGCATCAGCGGGCCCCATTGCCTCCGCTGCGGATCACATCCACGTCGTCAGGCGCGTCCAGCTCGAAACGCTCATCGGGAATGGATTCATTGAGAACCACATTGCGGAACTGCAGGTCGCTGCGCTGGTCGAGGGAGTCGTGCAGCTCCATGCCCTGCAACACACCCTCGCTGTCGAACCGCATACTCAGTTCCAGGAAGAGCGTGTCCTTATCCAGCGGTTCCAGAATGAACCGCTCGCCCTTTCTGGTTGTCTCGCGCCGGATCCGGAAGGTTTCCGACAGGTTGCTCACCTCACCGGAGAGAAGCAGGGCCGGTGTTGAGGCAATGCGCTCTTCAAGGGGATAGATGGTTACCTGGCGCAGATCCGGGTCATAGACACGCACCTTCTCCCCGGAAGTCACAATCTTCTGTTCCATGGGCGGATCGGTATGCCAGAAGAAATCGCCGCCGCGCCGGGCGCTCAGCTCACCCGTGGTCTTCTGAAGCCGTTCGCCGTCAGGGCTCTGCACCGTCTGCTCAAAATCCGCCTGATAGCTCCTGTAATCCGAAAGGCGTTTACTGAGCAGCTCTGCGGCATCCTCTGTATCAGCCGATTGACCAAAAGCCGGAAGGGCTGCCAGGCAGAGCATGATCAGTGCAATCGCGGTCCGTCTTGTCATCATCTAGTCTCTCGGTGGCGGGGCAGCAAGCACCTCGCGGGAACCATTCTGACCGGCGGCGCTGACGACGCCCGCCGACTCCATGGCTTCCACCAGGTTGGCCGCCCGGTTGTATCCAATCTTGAATTTGCGCTGCACGGAAGAGATCGAAACCCGGCCACTCTCGGTGACAAAAGCCACAGCCTCGTCAAAGAGCGCATCCTGCTCGCTGTCTTCACCGCCCATAGCGGCGATTCCAGGTACGCTGTCACTGTCTCCGCCGCTGAGCACATCGTCCACGTAGTCCGGCTCACCGCGCTGCTTCCAGGCTTCGACAATCCGGTGAACCTCATCATCATCCACAAAAGCCCCGTGTACCCGCTCGGGATTGCTGGAACCCGGAGGCAGGTAAAGCATGTCGCCATTACCCAGAAGCTGCTCGGCACCGCCCTGGTCCAACACCGTGCGTGAGTCCACCTTGGACTGAACGGAGAACGATGCCCGTGTGGGAATGTTCGCCTTGATCAGGCCAGTGATCACATCCACCGAGGGCCGCTGGGTCGCCAGGATCAGGTGGATGCCGGCCGCCCGCGCCTTCTGGGCGATGCGGGCAATAAGCTCTTCCACCTTCTTGCCCACGATCATCATCATGTCCGCGAACTCATCCACAACCACAACGATGTACGGCAACGGCTCGAGTTCCGGGCGTGCGTCCTCGCTGGGGTCCAGCGCGTTCTGCGGGTTCCAGAGCGGGTCCTTTATGGGTTCGCCGCGCTCCCGGGCGTCCCGCACCTTGCGGTTGTAACCGGCCAGGTTGCGGACACCCTGGGAGGACATCAGCTGGTAGCGCCGTTCCATTTCCGCAACACACCAGCGCAGGGCGTTGGCGGCCTCCTTCATGTCCGTGACCACCGGCGCCAGCAGGTGCGGAATCCCCTCGTAGATCGACAGCTCCAGCATCTTGGGGTCGATCATGATCATGCGCACTTCCTCGGGCGTGGCCTTGAGGAGCATGCTCAGGATCATGGCGTTCACGCCCACGGACTTCCCCGACCCCGTGGTGCCGGCCACCAGCAGGTGTGGCATCTTGCCCAGGTCAGCCACCACGGGCTCACCACCAATGTCGTTGCCCAGCGCCAGAGTGAGAGCGGAACCGGATTTTGAATAGCTGGCCGAGGACAGGATCTCGGACAGCTTCACCATCTCCCGCTCCTCGTTCGGGATCTCGATGCCCACCACGGACTTCCCCGGGATCACTTCCACCACACGGACGCTGTAAACCGCCAGGGCCCGCGCCAGATCCTTCGCCAGATTGGAGATCCGGCTGACCTTCACGCCAGCCGCCGGCTTGATCTCGAAGCGGGTGATCACCGGTCCGGGATTGACCTCGACCACTTCCACGGCCACCCCGAAGTCCGCCAGTTTTTCCTCCAGCAGGCGCGACATGTACTGCAGCGAATCCGCTGAATAGCCCTGTTTCTTATGGGGCCCGGGTTCGTCCAGAAGGCTGACTGGGGGCACGGGACTTTGCCCTTTATCAACCACCTTGCCATTACCCCGGCGACCCCGTTTTCCTTTGTCTTTCTTCTGCTCGGACTCTGGCTGCGCCTTGCCTGCCCCCTGGCCCTGGAAGCGTGTGATCGTCACCGCCTGCTGATCGGCTTCCCCGTCGGGTGCCTCGGGTGCCTCATCAACGGTATCCACCACCAGCGGCAGCGACGGCTGCTCCGATTCCACCTCGTCACTCATTACGGGTTCACGCCGCTGCGGTTCCGGCTTTCCGGATACGGCCCGGTCACGCCTGAACCGCTGACCCAGACGCTTCAGAAGGCCCGGCGACGGTTCGTCCACGCGCCGGTTCACGATGGGCGGCTCGGTTTTCTTCGGGGCATCCAGGCGGGCCTGGCGCACTTCGCCCGCTTTCCGGCGCATCCGGCCCAGCCCCCCGCTAACGGCACGGCCGCTCCAGGTCACGCCGCGCCCGAGCATTACAGCACCATGCCCGATACGGTCTATCATGGCGATCCAGGACAGGCCTGTTACCAGCGTCAGCCCGAAAAGCGCTATCGCCCCCAGGATCAGTGTGGTCGCCGGCCTGTTGAGCATGGTAACCAGGGTCATGGCCATCTCGCTGCCAAGCACTCCACCGGAGTCCGGGCCCAACCCAAAGAACGAATACAGCCCGAAAAGGCCGCAGCTGGCGGAAATGAAGAGCACAAAACCACCGGTGCGCAGGAAGAACAACGGCCAGTGGAAATCCGGATAGGTACCGCGATTGCGGTAGAGAACAATGGCGCACCAGCCGGCCAGCATTGGGAAGAGCCAGGCGAGTTCCCCAAAGAAGGTCATCAGCAGGCTTGAGAGCCAGGCGCCACTGCGGCCGGCATAGTTGGTGGCGTCCAGTTCATGCCCGATACTGGCCCAGCCGGGATCGGATGGATTGTGGGAGACCAGCGCCATCACCAGATAGACGCACAGCACAATCAGGGCAATCAGCGCGCCTTCACGCCCTCCCTGGGCCAACAGCTCACGGAAGCGGGTCTGGCCGCGATGGCCTGTCTCCTGCTGCGCCTGTCCGGATTTACCCTGTGCCATAGCGTCCACTTGATCCTTTGCCCCAAGTTAAACATGTAATGGCCTGATTCGCCAGAACATGTCCAAGCGGCAACCATTCGTTCAGCCGCCGGAAAGCGCCCGCTCGAGATCCTCGATCAGGTCCTCGACCGATTCCAGGCCAACGGACAGCCGCACAAGGTTTTCCGTGATACCTCCCCGCTCCTTTTCCTCATCAGACAGCCGTCCATGGGTGGTGGTTGCCGGATGGGTAACCGTGCTCTTGGCATCCCCCAGGTTGGCGGTGATCGAGAACAGGTTGAGGCGGTCAATCAGATGCCACGCCTGCTCACGGCCACCTCTGACCCGGAAGGACACCACGCCGCTGCCGCCACTCTGCTGGTGGCGTGCCAGCTCGTTCTGCGGGTGATCCGGCAGGCCGGCATAGAGAACGGTCTCGATGCCCGGCTGTTCACGCAGCCACTGGGCCACTTTCAGGGCATTGTCGGAATGGGCCTTCATCCGCAGCGACAGGGTTTCCAGCCCCTTGAGGAACACCCAGGCATTGAACGGACTCATGGTCGGGCCAGCCGACCGGATCACACCATGGACCTCTTCCATCAGCTGATTGCTTCCGACCACGGCTCCACCCACGCAACGGCCCTGACCATCCAGGTACTTGGTGGCTGAATGGATGACAATATCCGCCCCATGGCGGAACGGCTGCTGCAGAACGGGCGTGCACAGGCAGTTGTCCACCACCAGCAGCGCCTCATTGCTGTGCGCCAGGGTCGCCAGGGCCTCCATGTCGGCGATTTCCCCCAGGGGGTTGGAAGGGGTCTCGAGAAAGAGCATCCGGGTCTCGGGCCGGATCGCCGCTTCCCACTCCGCCTGGCTGGTCAGGTCCACGAAGGTGGTCTCGATACCGAAACGGGCCATGTACTTCTGCAGCAGAACCGTAGTGGTGCCAAAGACGCCGCGGGAGCACACGATGTGATCCCCCTGCTGGAGCAGGCCCATGAACGTCGCGAGTATCGCGGACATACCCGAGGCTGTGGCTACCCCGCGTTCACCGCCCTCCAGAGCGGCAATGCGGTCCTCAAAGGTGGCGACCGTGGGATTGGTGAACCGGGAATAGATATTGCCCGGCTCATCCCCGGCAAAACGTGCCGCTGCCTGGGCCGCGCTGTTGTAGACAAAGCTGGACGTCGGATACAGGGCTTCGCTGTGCTCAAGTTCCGGCGTCCGCCGCTGACCCGCGCGCACGGCCCGGGTTTCGACCCGTGTGCCGGTCAGATCGGCATGCGGCACCTGCTTGCTGGAATCACTCATGGGTCTACTCGTCGTTATGGATATCGATAACGTCGCTGTCCGCCGTCAGCTCCTTGTTGCGTTCGTTCTTCTTCGCTTCCGAACGCTCTTCTTCCAGGCGCGTCAGGTATTCCTCGGTCACATCCCCGGTGGGGTAATGGCCATTGAACACCGAACAGTCAAACTCGCTGATGGCCTCGTTGCCTTCCCGGGCACACGCCACCAGATCGTCCAGATCCTGATAGATGAGCCAGTCCGCTCCGATCAGCTCCTCGACCTCTTTTTCGGTCCGGCCATGCGCGATCAGCTCCTTCGCGGCCGGCATGTCGATGCCGTACACATTGGGGTAGCGAACCGGCGGCGCCGCGGAGGCGAAATAGACTTTCCTTGCCCCGGCATCTCGTACCATCTGCACGATTTCCTGGCAGGTTGTGCCGCGCACGATCGAGTCGTCCACCAGCAGCACGTTCTTGCCCTGGAATTCCAGCTCGATGGGGTTGAGCTTCTGGCGTACCGAGCGCTTGCGCATGGTCTGCCCGGGCATGATGAAGGTCCGCCCGATGTAGCGGTTCTTGATCAGCCCCTCCCGGAACTTGACCCCCAAGTCGTAGGCCAGCGGCAACGCTGAGGTGCGGCTGGTGTCGGGGATGGGGATCACCACATCAATGTCATGGTCGGGCATATCGCGCTTGATCTTGCCGGCAAGGGCCTCGCCCATGCGCAGCCGGGACTTGTACACGGAGATGTTGTCGATGATGGAGTCGGGGCGCGCGAAATACACATGCTCGAAGATGCAGGGGTTGAGCTTGGGGGATTCCGCGCACTGCTGGGTGTAGAGACTGCCATCCGTCTCGATGTAGACCGCTTCGCCCGGAGCGATATCCCGGATCAGCTCAAAACCCTGGGAGGCCAGCGCCACGCTTTCAGAGGCGATCATGTATTCCCTGCCTTCGGGCGTCTCGCGTACGCCGAAACAGGCCGGCCGGATGCCATTGGGGTCACGGAATCCCACAATCCCGTAGCCGGTAATCATGGCAATGGCGGCATAGGCGCCCCTGGACCGCCGGTGAACGGTGCGCACCGCGTCAAACACGTCCTCACTGGTCGGATTCAGCTTGCCCTTTTTCTGGAGCTCATGGGCAAAGACGTTGAGCAGAACCTCGGAGTCCGAGTTGGTGTTGATATGCCGCAGGTCGGAGCGGAATACGTCGTTCGCCAGCTCCTCGGTATTGGTCAGGTTGCCGTTGTGCGCGAGGGTTATGCCATAGGGACTGTTGACGTAGAACGGCTGCGCTTCGGCGGAGCTGGAGGTGCCCGCCGTGGGGTAGCGCACATGGCCGATGCCCACATTGCCCACCAGTCGACGCATATGCCGCGTCCGGAAGACATCCTTGACCAGGCCGTTGTCCTTGCGCAGAAAAAAGCGCTCATTCTCGAAGGTCACGATTCCGGCGGCATCCTGGCCCCGGTGCTGAAGTACAGTCAGTGCATCATAGAGTGACTGGTTAACGTTGGTCGTGCCAACGATGCCAACGATTCCACACATCGGATTGGGTTACTCCGCGGTTGCTGGGGATTGGGATCGGTCTTCCTGCATTTCGATAAGGCGCTTTGCGCCTTCCTGCATGGCCTCTCCGGAGGCGGCACTGGTAGCTTCTGCATCCGGCAGAAGCGCATCGATCTCGTCACCAAGCACATCCCGCGTCCAGGCCTCGACCTTTGCGAGTTCCTGGACGGTGGCCGACTCGCGCCACCAGGTGTCACCAGTGACCGGTGTCATCCGCAGCAGCGCCAGCGCAACCAGCACCACCACCAGACCGCGCGCCAGTCCGAAGAACATGCCCAGGGTTCTGTCGGTGGCACTGAGACCGGTTGCTTCCACCAGACGGCCCAGTGCGTTGTTAACCACAGCACCGACGACCAGTGTGCCCACGAACAGTATGCCGAAAGCCGCGATGAGACGAACCGTGGGATTGCCGACGGTATCCGCCAGCAGCATCTGCATGTTGGGGTGAAAGGTGCGGGCGATCACAAAGGCGCCCACCCAGATCACAAGCGACATGGCTTCCCTGACGAAGCCCCGTTTCAGGCTGATCAGGGTTGAAATGGCGACAATGGCAATAATGACCCAGTCAATCCAGATCAGCGCATCCATCCGGAGGCCCCAGTGCTTTCAGGAAGCGGGCATTCTAGCAGGAATCGGGAAGCCGCCAAACCGGCGTTACTCTTCTCCTTCAACCACCATTGCTTCCAGATTGAACTCGCTCTCGAGCTGCTCCATTGCGGACACTGCTTTCTGTTCATCCACAAAGGGCCCCGCGAATACGCGCGTAAAGGTGCCTTTGTCGTTTTCCACCGTTTCGCTGTGCGCGTCCATCCCCTGATCCCGTACGCTATCACGCAGTTTCAGGGCATTGTCGCGGTTGCTGAAGCTGCCGAGGCGTACCAGCCATGCCCCCCTGAGCGCTCCGCTCTCTTCCTGCTCAACCTCGGGAGTGGGCTCAGCCTCGGAAACAGGGTCGGGCTCCGGCTCATCCCTGGTTGCCGTTATCTTCTCATCACGCGCCCCGTCACGCTCGACCTCGCCTTCATCGGCTGTCGGGATCTCAGGCGCCTCTTCGGATTCCGGCATTTCCGGTTCCCGGGGCTGCTCAACCTCAACCGGTTCCATTTCAGGTTCCGGCGGAACCTCCAGAGTCTGTTCCCGGCGAGCCTGATGCGGTTCGTCGAAAAGCATCGGCAGGAAGATCACAGCCAGACTGACAATGATCAGTGCCCCGATAATCCGCTGTTTGAATCCGTCCAAATCCCTGCGCCTCGGTTGTCTTTGGTTCTGCGCGAGTGTAACCGCTTTGATGAGCCCGGGGCCAGTTACGACCCCAGCAAGGCCAGTGCTTCCGAGACCGTCAGGAAGGATCCAAACACCAGAACGCATCCCTCCTTTCCGGCCGCCTCCCGGGCCGAAGCCAGGGCTTCCCGGACCGAGGGGAATGTCCGGATCCGGTCATCCGGTATGACTCCGGAAATCCGGTCACTGACCTGCTCCGCGGTCAGCCCGCGCGGTCCCGGAAGCGGGGCCAGGTGCCAACCGTCAATCACGCCGGCAAGGGTACCCGAAACGCCCTCAATGTCCTTGTCGCCCATTGCGCCATAGACGGCCTGCACCGGTTTCTCCGGAATATCGCTCAGGCGCTGGGCCAGCCAGCGTGCCGCCTGGGGATTGTGCCCGACGTCCAGGATCACCGGCGGCGCACCTTCCAGCCTCTGGAATCGCCCGGGCGGTGCGGGAGCTTCGCGGAGGGTTGCCAACAAGCCGGAATCCGCCTCGAATCCGAGAATGCCATAGGCCTCCAGAGCCGTCTGCTGGGAGGCCGCGAGCCCTCCCTCGCCATCCTCGCCACCGAAATCCCGACCGCGTATGCGCAGCGGGATCCCCTGGGCGGCCGCCTGATCCGTCACGGAGGAAGGCGGATCCGGATCACCGAACAGCGCTGGCCGCCCCGCCCGCAGGATACCGGCTTTTTCATAGCCGATCTGTTCCCGGTCATTACCCAGCCACTGGGTATGATCCAGGTCCACGCCCGTAATGATGGACAGTACGGGGTCCGCCACATTCACCGCGTCCAGGCGTCCGCCCAGGCCCACCTCCAGGAGCGGATACGCCACTCCCGCCTCCCGGAAGAGCCAGAACGCCGCCAGGGTCGTGAACTCGAAATAGGTCAGTGGCACATTGCGGCGCGCCCGCTCCACGGCCGCCATGGCCCTGCAGATGGCCTCATCCGTGGCTTCCTCACCGTCGATGCGGATGCGCTCGTTGAAGCAACGGATATGGGGTGAAGTGTAAGCGCCGGTGCTGTACCCCCCGGCGCGGAGCAGGGATTCCAGGGCTGCAAGGGTGCTGCCCTTGCCATTGGTGCCCCCGATGATCACCACCTGACCGGGCAGGCCTTCCGGCATGAGACGCCGGTAGACGATCATTACCCGGTCAAGGCCAAGCTCCATCTCGCTGGCATGCAATGATTCGAGGTACGCCAGCCAGTCATCCAGGCTGGCATCACTCCGCGGCATTGGCGTCCCCGCTGCCCTCCTCTTCGGGCAGCTGCTCAGCAAGCGGCTCGTGTTCATCCTCCGGCGGCTGCTCGCGACGCTGCAGCTTGGCCAGAACATGGGCGATGCGATCACGCATATCGTGCCGGGAAACGATCATGTCGATCGCCCCGTGCTCGATCAGGAACTCACTGCGCTGGAAGCCTTCGGGGAGCTTCTCCCGAACCGTCTGTTCAATCACCCGCGGCCCCGCAAAGCCCACCAGGGCATAGGGTTCGGCGATGTTGAGATCCCCCAGCATCCCGAGGCTCGCGGAAACGCCGCCAAAGACCGGGTCGGTCAGTACCGAGATGAAGGGGATACCCTTCTCGCGCATGCGCTGCAGCGCTGCCGCGGTCTTGGCCATCTGCATCAGGGACAGGATCGCCTCCTGCATGCGCGCCCCACCACTGGCCGCGAAGCACACCAGGGGCACGTTCTCCTCAATACAGAAGTTCACCGCGCGGACGAATTTCTCGCCCACCACCTGCCCCATGGAGCCACCCAGAAACTGGAATTCGAAGGCTACAGCCACCACCGGCACGTCCTGAACGGTGCCAGCCATGGCCACCAGGGCATCCTTTTCGCCAGTACTCTTCTGAGCCTGGCTCAGACGATCCTTGTAGCGCTTGGTGTCCTTGAACTTGAGGCGATCCACCGGTTCCAGATCCGCCGCGAGCTCCCGGCTGTCCGTGCCATCAAAAAAGATCTCGAGACGGCGACGGGCATTGATCCGGATGTGGTGCTCGCACTTCGGGCAGACGTTAAGGTTGCGATCCAGTTCCGGGCGGTACAGAAACCCGTTGCACTTGGGGCACTTCTTCCAGAGCCCTTCGGGAACCGTGGAACGCTGTTGTGCGTCCGAACGGATCATCCCGGGCATGATCTTATCGAGCCAGCTGCTCATGAACTGTCCTCCGGCTCAGGGTGTATCAAGGCTGTCCCGCAGGGGCTTCACCAGGGATTTCAACGCCTGGTGCAGTGAATCACCGCCCTCGGGATGCCGGCCAATGCAGTCAACAATAACACTACCCACGATAATAGCATCCGAAACCCGTCCTATGGCGCCCGCTGTTTCCGCATCCCGGATTCCGAAACCGACGCCCACTGGCAGCTCCGTGAGTTCCCGGATGTGGGCAACCCGTTCCTCCACTGCCCCGGCATCAATACTGGCTGAGCCGGTTACGCCCTTGAGCGAGACGTAATAGACGTAGCCGCTGCTGTGTTCTCCCATGCGCCGGATGCGTTCATCCGAAGTAGTGGGCGAGATCAGGAAGATCAGATCCAGACCCTGGGCACGGAACCACGGCACAACCTCCCCGGCCTCTTCGGGCGGCAGGTCCACCATCAGGACACCATCCACACCGGCCTGTGCGGCGTTTTCCGCAAACGCCTCGTAACCCATGGCTTCCACCGGATTCAGGTAGCCCATGAGCACCACAGGGGTTTCCGTATCCGTCTCGCGGAACCGGCGCACGACCTCCAGCACATCACGGCTGGTACAGCCGTTTGCCAGGGCCCGTTCACAGGCCCGCTGGATGACCGGGCCGTCCGCCATGGGATCGGAGAACGGCACCCCGAGTTCGATGAGATCCGCACCGGATGCCACCAGGCTGTGCATGATGCGGAGGGTTTCACCGGTATTCGGATCCCCGGCAGTGATATAGGGAATCAAGCCCTTGCGGCCCTGCTCGCCCAGGGCCGTGAGTCTCTGTTCGATTCGGCTCATGGGTCAGCGCCCCTCCACTTCGATGTTGTCCATGCGGGCGACGGTATCCATATCCTTGTCGCCACGACCCGAAAGGTTGATGACAATGGACTGGTCCGGGCGCATCTGGGGCGCCAGCTTGATGGCCCAGGCAATGGCATGAGCGGTTTCGAGCGCGGGCATGATGCCCTCCACCGCCGTCAATCGCCGGAACCCATCCATCGCTTCGTCATCCGTCACCGATACATAGTTCACACGCCCGATGTCCTTGAGCCAGGAGTGTTCGGGCCCTACGCCAGGATAGTCCAGCCCCGCGGACACAGAATGGGTTCCGGAGATCTGGCCGTACTCGTCTTCCATCAGGTAGGTCCGGTTACCATGCAGCACTCCGGGCCTGCCAGCGCTCAGCGGCGCCGCATGCTGACCGGATTCGATGCCGTACCCGCCGGCTTCCACCCCGTACATGGCCACTGATTCGTCACCTAGGAAGGGATGGAAGAGACCGATCGCATTCGAGCCGCCGCCGACACAGGCCACCAGCGCGTCCGGCAGTGCCCCGTTCTTTTCCAGGCATTGCTGTCGGGTTTCACGGCCGATCACTGACTGGAAATCACGCACCATCATCGGATAGGGATGCGGGCCCGCCACCGTGCCGATGATGTAGAAGGTGTCATCGACATTGGTGACCCAGTCCCGGAGTGCCTCGTTCATGGCATCCTTTAGAGTCCTTGTGCCGCCTTCGACCGCTTCAACCTCGGCCCCGAGAAGCTTCATGCGGTAGACGTTGACAGCCTGCCGGCGCACATCCTCGGCGCCCATATAGATCTTGCATTTGAGACCAAGCCTTGCTGCCACTGTTGCCGTGGCAACACCGTGCTGACCCGCGCCCGTTTCCGCGATCACGCGCGGTTTCCCCAGGAACTTCGCCAGCAGTGCCTGCCCAATGGTGTTATTCACCTTGTGCGCACCGGTATGACAGAGGTCCTCGCGCTTGAGCCATATGGAAGCACCGCCCAGCTCACTGCTCAGTCGATCCGCGTGGTACAGGGGGGTGGGTCTTCCCACATAATCCGCCAGATCACTGTTGAACCGGGCGAGGAAATCGGGGTCCTCACGCAGCCGCCGGTATTCACTTTCCAGATGTTCCAGTGAGTCGATCAGGGTCTCGGAGACAAAGCGGCCCCCGTAGGCGCCGAAATGGCCCCGCGCGTCCGGACTATCCTTGATCTGTTGTTCAGTCAGTTTCATGGGTCAGGGTAACCTCCCGGACGAATTCATTGATGCGCTGGGAACTCTTGATACCCGGCGCCGACTCGACACCGCCGCTGACATCCACAGCCCAGGGGCGGACACGGCGCACCGCCTCACCCACATTATCCGGCGTCAGACCACCGGCCAGAATCAGGGGCAGTTTCCGTGTCTCCGGCAGCCAATCCCAGTTGAAGGTTTTGCCGGTACCGCCGTAGCGGTCCTCACTGTAAGCGTCGGCAAGCAGGCCGAACGCTCTATCATAGGTACTCTCGGCTGCGGCAACCACCCGGGAATCCCGAACCCTGACCGCGCGGATCCATGGGTGCCCGAACCCCGAGCAGAATTCGGCTGATTCATCCCCGTGGAACTGCAGCAGATCCAGCGGCACTTTTGACAGCGCCTCCCGGACCAGCGACTCAGAGGCATTCACAAAAAGCCCCACTGTGGTCACGAACGGGGGCAGCGCCGCGCGGATCCGTTGAGCCTGTTCCAAGGTGACATGACGCGGACTCCCAGGGTGGAAGACCAGCCCGATGGCATCCACGCCAGCCTGCGCCGCTGCTACGGCGTCCTCTTCGCGGGTGATGCCGCAGATCTTGATTCGGGTGCGTGGCAAGACCACCTCCTGCGCCAAAACGCACAGGATAGCGCCCGCGGCCCCACAGACCAAGTCTCAGAGATTCCCGGAAAGCCACCAAGGGCCCAGTCTGGGCCGGGGCACCCCACACTGCTCCGGATAGCCGATATCCACCAGGTAGAGCCCCTGTGGCGGTGCAGTGATACCCGCACGGCGACGATCCCGCTGGCACAGAAGCTCAGCGACCCACTCCGGGTGGCGTTCCCCGTGACCCACAGCCATCAGGGTCCCGGCGATATTGCGCACCATGTGATGAAGAAAAGCATTGGCCGCAATATCCAGCACCAGAAAGGGCCCTTCCCGGTAAACCGTGGCCGCGTCAATACAGCGCCAGGGGCTGTTGGCCTGACAGCCGGCTGCGCGGAAGGCCGAAAAATCCTGTTCACCTGGAAGGTACTGTGCGGCCTGATGCATGGCATCCGCGTCGAGTGGCGTATGGGTCCACGCCACGCGCCCGCGCAGCAGTGCCGGAGGTGTTGGCGTGTCCAGCATCACGTACCGGTAACGGCGGGAGTGGGCAGTAAAACGTGCACTGAAATCCGATGCCACATTGCCAGCCCAGTGAACGCGGATGTCGGCCGGCAGAGCACTGTTGATGCCCAGAACCCACGAGCGGATGGCGCGCGAGGCCCCCGTATCAAAGTGCACAAGCTGGTAGCAGGCGTGAACGCCTGAATCCGTACGCCCGGCACAGACTGGCTCTACAGGCTCATTCGCCACTCTGGAGACAGCTGCCGCCAGAGTGCCCCCAATGGTCCGGATACTGCTTTTCTGGTCCTGCCAACCATGGAAGCCGCCGCCATCGTATTCGACAACCAGGCCAATACGCCCGGGGCCAGCCGCGATCGCAGTCGTCAGCTCAACGGGGTCCTGCAGCACGGCAGATCAGAGTTCGCTGAGAAGCCGCTGGGCTTCCTGCTGCTGTTCTTCACTGCCTTCACGGGCCACCTCTTCCAGAATGTCCCGTGCGCCGTCCGCATCGCCCATCTCAACATAGGCCCGGGCCAGATCCAGTTTGGTGCCCGCTTCATCCGTGCCCTCAAGGAAGTCGAACTCATCATCACTGTCTTCCGATCCAGTGGACGTCTCGCCTGACTCCATATCGCCCGTCTCTTCCTGGTGTCCCTGGGATGCCTGTGATTCCTCACCCTCAAGAGCAGCCAGCTCCTCGTCGGAGAGCGCGCTCTCGGCCCCGAGATCCTCCATCTCAGAGTCCATCAGACTCTCTTCCAGCTGATCGGCGGGGGCTTCGTCCTCACCGCCGGAAGCGTCACTGGTTTCCCCGGGCGCTTCGGGTTCTTCGCCAACGCCCTCCTGAGCCACCTCTTCAGCAAGCTCAAGATCCTCGTCCGAGACATCCAGACTCAGGTCATCCAGCTCATCATCACCTTCCGGTGCGGCGTTTTCCCCGGCCGGGGCAGCTGTTTCCCCGGACTCTCCAGCTTCAGCCTCACCATCGGTCACCCGATCAAGTTCCGCATCCAGCTCTTCGAGGAAGGAGTCATCAAAATCCGTACCGGATGGCGCCTCGGAAGCGGTTTCTGCCGGTTCCTCCCCGGTGTCCAGATCAACATCCAGCTCGTCCAGGCTCAGATCCGTATCCGCATCACTCGCCTGTTCAGTGTTATCACCGGTTTCAGACACGGGTTGCTCAGCGGCTTCAGCTTCCGCATCCAGCTCAGGCACGGACTCTTCTTCCGTCTCTCCCGGCTCCTCCAGCTCCAGATCATCCATGGAGAACCCGAGATCGGCCACATCCTCTTCTGACTCTGAGGCATCCACGGTGTCTTCGCTGGCGCCTGTCGTTTCGGATGTAGCCGGGGTTTCTTCCTCGCCAAGATCGAAGTCGAGACTGAATTCCTCGGACTGCTGCTCCTGATCCCCGCCCTTTTCGGCATGGCTGGTATCGCTGCTTTCCGAGCCGCTGGATTCATCCAGAAGATCGTCAACGTCCTCGAGGGCGCTGAAGTCAAAGCCCTCGTCCTCAAGCGACGCATCATCCTCAAGGGATTGCCCGCCAGTCTCCGCTTCGGAGCCCGTGCCCGTCTTCAGCTGTTCGGTCAGGTCCTCAATGCTGAGGTCCTCGTCAGCGGCCTCCATACGGCTGCGAAGCGCATCCGCCTGCTCGATGGCTTCACCGTCATTGAAGGCCCCGAGCTCGCGATACTGCTTTTCGAAATTCTCTGACTCACCGGCATCGGCATAGACCTCGAGCAGCTTCAGCCGCAGGTCCACGCGGCTGGGTTCCGATGAAATGGCCCCTTCAAGATGCCGGGCAGCCTGCCCGAGACGACCATAGGCCAGGTAGACATCCGCCTCAGCCAGCGCATCCTCGCTGCCCTCGCTGCGCGGTGCCGCCTCTTCACCGGTAGCCTCCGTGGCCGTTTCATCTCCGGCCGCGTCCAGATCCAGTGGGTCCTCAGCCTCAACCGGTTCCTCCGGGTTTTCGGAGACATCCTTCAGCTGGTCGTAGAAAGCCTGTTCCCGCGCCGCATTGCGCCGTGCCAGGCCCCAGAGCAGCGCCAGCAACGCAATGCCCAGTACACCCGCACCGATCTGGTAACGGGGATCATTGATCACGCGCTGAACAACATCACCGGCACTCTTTGGAGCACCCTGACTCTTGGTCTGTTCCGGATCAGGCTGCGCCGAAGCGTCGCCATCATCCGGCTCACCGCCGGAGCTCGCCGCTGCGGCCGGGTCAGACTCATCGTCATCGGCGCCCGCTTCCCCGGAACCTGACTCAGCCGTGTCCGATTCGGCCATGGACTCCTCGACAGATTCCTCAGAAGCGACTAAATCCTCGCCCGAATCCCCTTCCGTGGTGTCTCCACCGGAGGCCTGACCGCTTCCGGTCCCAGTTGCATCATCCGCCGCGGTTTCATCACCGTCGGTACCGCCGGTACCTTCCGACTCCGTATCACCAGACGCCTGACCACTCTCGCGTGCCTTGGCAAGCCGCTGTTCCATCTCCGCAAGCTGATCGTCCTTCAACTCGATCAACTGGCTCATGGTATCCAGCTGTTCCTCGAGATCCTTCAGGCGATCCGACAGCTCCTCGCGATCCCTTTCCGCCCGCTCCAGTTCTTCCAGAGCAGCAGCAAGGCGTTCATCACCCTCACCGTCGCCCATGCCGGCCATAGTGCCGTCACCAGCACTGTTCTCACCGTCCGCTACCAGGATCCGCAGTTCATCGCCGCTCTCACCGGATGACGACTGCTGCCCGGTTGCGCCCGCCTGTTGCTGGGATTGATCCGCTCCTCCAGCCTGCTCGGCTTCAGGCGCAGCCGCGGTTTCCGCCTGGCTCTGGCCAGCCTGCTGGTGCCGTTTGTTCTGGGCCATCACCTGCTGGATCGCCTCCTGCCTGGAGCGGGAGCGCATGGCTTCCTCAGAGGGGATGCGCAGGACGCGCCCCCGGCGCAGCTGGTTGATGTTGTTGTTGCTGAACGCATTGGGATTGGCTTCCTGGATCGCCAGCATCACCTGGTGGCGGCTCAGGTCGCTGGACGGGCTGACCTCCCCGGCAATCCCCCAGAGGGTGTCATTGGCACCAGTGGGTCCGTATTCGTCAGGGCTTCCGCCCGTAGCCGAAGTCGCGCTTTCCGGCTGCCGGCGCTCGCTCCGGGCCTCCCGAGCGGCCTGCTCACGTGTCCGGGTATCGCCGCCACCGGTTTCCGCACTCGGCCCAATCGCTTCCGGGCCGGGATCACGGGAGGGGGGATCCACGAGGAAGGAATATTCACGCAACAGCCGCCCATTTGGCCAGGCAAGCTCCACGAGAAAGTTCAGGAATGGCTCCCGGATGGGGTCCTCAGAGGTAACGTTAATCCGGAACCCGCCATCGGATTCGATCACGTCAAAATCCAGATCATGGAGAACATCCATGCGACGAAGCCCGACCCGCTCAAATGCGGACTCCGGTGCCAGCGATACCCGGATCTGGTCTGCGGACAGATCGCCCGGCTCACTCAGCTCGATCTCGGCCCGCAGCGGTTCATTCAGGTTCGTCAGTATTCGACCCTCGCCCATGCCGAGCGCCTGAGCCAGACCTGATCCAAGCCCACCCGCCAGGGCGAGCGCCACCGCCAGTTTGCGTACTTTCATGCCGTTTCCTTTCCCCGTTCTCGTCAGGCAGCCGTCCACGGATTCCGCGCAGATTACGGAAATAGACCTGTAATTATGAAGTTAAGCGGAAGTATTGTTGATAACTGCGAATTACGCAATAAATCGCCGGGCACTGGAAGCGCCCGGCTGGCGGGAATGCGCCCCGGTTCACGCCAGACCGGGACGCTGCATTCAGGAATCAGCCATCACGCTCAAGCAGGATGGCCAGCATACGCCGCAGCGGTTCAGCCGCCCCCCACAGCAGCTGGTCGCCCACGGTGAAGGCGTTGAGATACTCCCCGCCCATGGCCAGCTTGCGCAGCCGACCGACCGGAACCGTCAGGCTGCCGGTGGCATAAGCCGGGCTCAGCTTTTCCATACTGGCCTGCTGCTCATTGGGTACCACCTCGCACCACTCACTGTGCTCCCGGAGCATGGCCTCGATATCCGCGAGCGGAACGTCCCTGCGAAGCTTGATGGTCAGCGCCTGGCTGTGACTGCGCATGGCGCCCACGCGAACACAGGTGCCATCAATCGGGATCGGGTTATCAGTACGCCCGAGGATCTTGTTGCTCTCCGCGCCCGCTTTCCATTCCTCCTTACTCTGGCCGGAGGGCATGGGCTTGTCGAGCCAGGGAATCAGGCTGCCCGCCAGAGGCACACCGAAATTCTCCGTGGGGAACTCGGAACTGCGCATGGTCGAGGTCACCTGCCGGTCAATCTCCAGGATCGCCGAGGACGGATCCGCCAGAAGATCGGATACGGCGCCGTTAAGCGCCCCCATCTGATCCAGCAGCTCCCGCATGTGCTTGGCGCCGGAGCCAGAGGCGGCCTGGTAGGTCATGGGGCTGATCCATTCCACCAGATCATGATCAAACAGGGCCCCAATGCCCATCAGCATGAGGCTGACCGTGCAGTTACCGCCGATGAAATCACGCTGCCCGGCATCCAGAGCCCGGTCAATCACGCCACGATTCACCGGGTCCAGAACAATCACCGATTCATCCTCCATCCGCAGGGCGGAGGCGGCGTCAATCCAGTAACCATTCCAGCCTGACTGGCGGAGGGGGCCATAGACCTCATTCGTATAGTCCCCACCCTGACAGGTGACGATGATGTCCATCGCCTTGAGTTCATCAATGTCCCGGGCATCCTTGAGCGGCGGCGCCTCCTTGCCGAAGTCCGGCGCGGGCTTGCCCGCCTGGGATGTGGTGAAGAACACCGGCTCGATTCCGGCGAAATTATTCTCTTCCTGCATCCGCTGCATGAGCACGGATCCGACCATGCCACGCCAGCCAACCAGACCTACTCGCTTCATTGTGCCGCCTCTGTTTTCAGTGTCTTGGGTTTTTCGCCGGGGCTGCGGCGATCGCAGCCATGGCCGCTCCTACAGGTGCGTGTCCAGAGCCGATAGCACCGCTTCGCCCATGGCGCGGGTGCCAACCAGCTGCGTGCCCTCGAAATGAATATCCGGCGTACGCAGCCCCTGTTCGAGCACGTCCTGCACCGCTTTTTCGATCGCGCCCGCTGCACCTTCCATGCCAAAGCTGTACCGCAGCATCATGGCACCGGACAGAATCGTCGCCAGCGGGTTCGCCTTGTCCTGGCCCGCAATATCCGGCGCCGACCCGTGGCAGGGTTCGTACATGCCCTGCTTGCTCTCGTTCAGCGCCGCCGAGGGCAGCATCCCGATGGAACCGGTCAGCATGGCTGCCTCATCAGACAGGATATCACCGAACATATTGCCGGTGACAATCACGTCAAACTGGTTCGGATTGCGCACCAGCTGCATGGCGGCGTTATCCACATACATGTGACTCAGCTCAACGTCCGGATACTCCGTCGCCAGATCCTCCATTACCTCACGCCACAGCGCGGTCACTTCCAGCACGTTGGCCTTGTCGATGGAACATAGTCGTCCGTTACGCTGACGCGCGGACTCAAATGCCACGCGCCCGATGCGCCGGATCTCGGATTCGTTGTAGCGATAGGTATTGATCCCTTCCCGTTCTCCGCTTTCCAGCGTCTCAACGCCACGGGGCTGACCAAAGTAGATGCCGCCGGTGAGCTCCCGCACGATCAGGATGTCCAGGCCGCTGACCACTTCCGGACGCAGGCTGGAGGCCTCCGCCAACTGCGGGTACAGGAACGCGGGACGCAGATTGGCGAAAAGACCCAGGCCGGAGCGCAGGCCCAGCAGCCCCTTCTCGGGCCGATTGGCCATCTCCAGATGATCCCACTTGGGGCCGCCTACAGCGCCCAGCAGGATGCCCCCGGCTTCCCGCGCCCTGCTCATGGTGTCGTCCGGGAGCGCAGTGCCCGCGACCTCGATGGCGGCACCGCCGACCAACGCCTCATCGAAATCGAGTCCCAGCGAAAGCCGTTCATTGGCGTGCCCAAGAACCGCGCGTGCCTGCTCGATGATATCCGGGCCGATGCCGTCACCCGGCAGGAAGAGTACTCTCTGTGTCATAGCATCATGATCCTTGTCCAGTAATCCAGTTTCGAGGGTTATTACGAAAATCGCCCGCAAAGCGGGCTCCTACATATGAAAACTAATGTATTGCTGTAGAAGCCTGCCCCGCAGGCAATCAGGAACAGCTTCCAGGAACTCACCCGGCAGGAAACAACCAGGGCGCCTCCTGCTTCCGGCGTTCCTCGTAGGCCTGAATGGCATCCGCATCCTCAAGTGTCACGCCGATATCGTCGAGGCCGTTGAGCAGGCAGTGGCGCCGGAACTCATCCACCTCGAAGTGATAGATCTTACCGTCCGGCGTGGCAACAGTCTGGTTCTCCAGATCCACGGTCAGTGCATAGCCCTCGACGGACTCCACCGCACGGAACAGCTCGTCGACCTCTTCCTCTTTCAGAACAAGCGGTAACAGGCCATTTTTAAAGCAGTTGTTGTAGAAGATATCGGCAAAACTCGGGGCGATAATCGCCCGGAAACCAAAATCCTCCAGCGCCCAGGGCGCGTGCTCACGGCTGGAGCCGCAACCGAAGTTGGCGCGCGTCAGCAGCACACTCGCTCCCTGGTAACGCGCCTGGTTCAGCACGAACTCAGGGTTGAGCGGCCGTTGACTGTTGTCCTTGCCTGGCTGACCTTCGTCCAGATAGCGCAGCTCGTCGAACAGGTTGGGCCCGAAGCCAGTGCGCTTGATCGACTTGAGGAACTGCTTGGGGATGATCATGTCAGTGTCGACATTGGACCGATCCATGGGGGCAACCAGCCCCGTGTGCCTGGTGAATGCCTTCATGATCTCACCCCGCCCTGTCGTAGTAGTCGGAAATATCCACAAAATGGCCATGAATAGCGGCGGCAGCTGCCATAGCCGGGCTCACCAGGTGCGTGCGCCCGCCAAAGCCCTGCCGGCCCTCGAAGTTCCGGTTGGAGGTGGAGGCACAATGCTCCCCTTCACCCAGCTGGTCCGGGTTCATCCCCAGACACATGGAGCAGCCCGGCTCCCGCCACTCGAACCCTGCATCAATGAAGATCCGGTCCAGCCCTTCCCTCTCGGCCTGGGCTTTCACCATACCGGAGCCGGGCACGACCATCGCCTGCTTGAGCGTGGATGCAATCGTCTGCCCCTTGAGGATGGACGCCGCTTCACGCAGGTCCTCAATCCGGGCATTGGTACAAGAGCCGATGAAGATCCGGTCAAGCTGGATGCCCGTCATCGGGGTGTTCGGTTCCAGCCCCATGTACTTCAGGGCCCGCTGCATGCCTTCACGCTTGATGGGATCCGACTCATTCGCCGGATCCGGGACACGATCCCCGACATTGGTCACCATCTCCGGCGACGTTCCCCAGCTGACCTGGGGTTCGATATCAGCCGCATCCAGATGAACCACCTTGTCGAACTCGGCATCGTCGTCACTCTTCAGCTCGCGCCAGGACGCAACCGCGCGCTCCCACATCTCGCCCTTCGGCGCCATGGGCCGATCCTTCACGTAGTCGATGGTCGTGTCATCCACCGCCACCATGCCGGCCCGCGCACCCGCCTCGATGGTCATATTGCACATGGTCATGCGCGCCTCCATCGACAGGCCGCGGATCGCCGAGCCCGCGTACTCAATGGCATAACCGGTACCGCCGGCGGTGCCAATTTTTCCGATGATCGCCAGCATCACATCCTTGCCCGTGATCCCCGGCTTCAGCTCACCATCGACCTGCACCAGCATATTCTTTGACTTCTTCTGCACCAGGCACTGGGTCGCCAGCACATGCTCGACCTCGGAGGTGCCGATCCCATGCGCCAGCGCCCCGAAAGCCCCATGGGTGGACGTATGCGAATCCCCGCATACCACCGTCATCCCCGGCAGGGTCGCTCCCTGCTCCGGCCCGATGACGTGAACGATCCCCTGGCGCTGATCGTTCATGCCGTACTCGACAATGCCGAACTCATTGCAGTTGTCATCCAGAGTCCGAACCTGGGTGCGCGAGATCGGGTCCTCGATCCCCTCAACACCATTCTCACGCCCGGTGGTCGGCACGTTGTGATCCACCGTCGCCAGATTCGCATCAATCCGCCACGGCGTCCGCCCAGCCAGCCGAAGCCCCTCGAACGCCTGCGGTGACGTTACCTCGTGCAGCATGTGCCGGTCGATGTAGATCAGGCAGGAGCCGTCAGCACGCTCCTTGACCAGATGCGAATCCCACAGTTTGTCGTACAGTGTCTTGCCACTCATGGTGCTACCCCCGTTGCGAGCGGACACGCCCTCCCCCATAGCGGAGCTGACGTGGTTTGACCGATTGTTCGTTAATGGTACAGACTCTGATCAGATCACTTCAATTCATGTTTTTCCTGAAACGGATTCCTTTTTGGAATCCAAAACCCGGATCGCCCGCAAGGCGGGCTCCTACAGCTTACGTTTGGAGCACGTTTGCGAACGGCAACACTCCCGGGGGTACCAATCTTTAGTGCTATGGACACCCAATCACTGATCGCCTTCACCACCGTCATCGACACCGGCTCCTTCTCCGAGGCCGCAGAAGCCCTGCACCTCACTCAATCCGCCGTCAGCAAACGCATCGCCACCCTCGAACACCAGACCGGTCGCCCCCTGATTGAACGCAACGGCCGCAGCCTGCGGCTGACCGACGCCGGCCATGCCCTGCTTCCCCATGCACGGAAGGTCCTGGACGAGCTCCACAACGCCCGTGAAGCCCTCACCAGCCTTGACCAGCGAATGCACGGCCCCCTGTCGCTGATCACCAGCCACCATATCGGCCTCCACCATCTCCCGAACTGGCTGCGCGCCCTGCAGAAGGCCCATCCCGACCTGACCTTCAACCTCCAGTTCCTCGAGTCCGAACAGGTCTTCCAGCAACTGCACCAGCATGACGCCCCACTTGCATGGGTGACACTCAACGACCGGATCATGGAACGCTTCCAGGTCTGGTTCGCCTGGGAAGATCCAATGAGCTTCGTCTGTGGCCCTGACCACCCCCTAGCCCACAAGCAGCAGCTGGCCCCTGAGGACATTGCGCAGTACCAGGCCATCCTGCCCGACAGTAATACCGAAACCTACCGGGTCGTCTCCCACCATTTTCTTCAACAAGGAATCACACTGGATGCCCAGATGCCCACCAACTACCTCGAAACCATCAAGATGATGACCAGCGTGGGACTGGGGTGGTCGGTTCTGCCCAACACCATGCTCGACAGCACCCTGGTGGTCCTGGACGTACCGGAGCCCGTAACCCGGATGCTGGGTGCCGTGGGCATCAGGGGACGGGAACCCGGGACAGCGGCCCGCGCCCTTCTTGAAACCGTTCAGGGACAGGCACCGGCGCGCTGTGCCGAAACCGGCTGACTGTTTTATAATTCCGGGCCATCACAGACAGGCAGAACTAAAGACAGGGGATTCCATGGACAGCTCGGAAGTAGAAGCGGTATTCCAGAGTTATGGGCGGGTCTGCACGGGCGAACAGTTTTTCGTTGATTTCTACGACTACTTCATGAGCAGCTCGCAGACCATCAAGGACCAGTTCCGCGACACCGACATGAAGCAGCAGCGCCACCTGCTGCGCAACGGCATCATGCAGCTGATCCTCTACGCCCGGGGCATGCCCGACACCAAGCTGCAGCAGCTGGGGCAGAGCCACTCGAGACACGGCTACAACATCTCACCCGAATGGTATTCGCTCTGGCTGGATGCGCTGATGCAGGCGGTCCGCAAACACGACCCCGAATACGATGCGACACTGGACGCGCAGTGGCGCCGGGTTCTGAAGCCGGGCATCGACCTGATCCGGGATGCCTACTGAGATCCCCTGCTCAATGCCGCCAGCGGATGGCATACTCCATGCTGTCCACGGTTGCCGTGGCTACCACACCAATGCAGTGAGAGAGCCTGACCATGAGCGACAACAGCTACACGCCTCCGAAAGTCTGGAAGTGGGAAGACGCCAGTGGCGGGCGTTTCGCCAGCATCAACCGCCCCATTGCCGGCCCCACGCATGACAGGGAATTGCCGGTGGGCAAGCACCCTCTGCAGCTCTATTCCCTGGCTACGCCCAACGGCGTGAAAGTGACTGTTATGCTCGAGGAGTTGCTGGAAGCCGGCCACTCCGAGGCCGAATACGACGCCTGGCCCATCAGCATCCTTGAAGGCGAGCAGTTCAGCAGCGGCTTCGTGGCCGTTAACCCGAACTCCAAGATCCCCGCGATGATGGATCACACCCAGAACCCACCACTGCGGATCTTTGAATCCGGCAACATCCTGCTCTATCTGGCCGAGAAGTTCGGGGCCTTCCTGCCCACCGATCCCCATGGACGCACCGAGACCCTCTCCTGGCTGTTCTGGCAGATGGGCATGGCCCCACTGCTGGGCGGTGGCTTCGGGCACTTCTACGCCTATGCCCCGGAATCCTACGAGTATCCGATCAACCGCTTCACCATGGAAGTGAAACGCCAGCTGGATGTGCTCAACCGGCAGCTGGCGGACAACCGCTACATCGCCGGGGATGAGTACACCATCGCGGACATGGCGATCTGGCCCTGGTACGGCGCGCTGGTGAAGGGCAAGGTCTATGACGCGGCCGAATTTCTGGAAGCGCACACCTACACCAACGTGATCCGCTGGGCGGATGAGATCGCCGCGCGCCCGGCCGTCAAGCGGGGTCGCCTCGTCAACAAGACCTGGGGCGATGAGGGAAGCAAGCTCCCGGAGCGTCACGACCCCAGCGACTTCGACAACCTGTGCCCCCAGGTTTGACGGGATCAGCCGCTGCTTACTGGCCGGCGTACGCTCTCTGCGGCGCGGGCCGCATCCAGAGCCAGGCGGCGGCGACCCCCACCAGCATGAAACCGGCGCCGCCGTAGAAGGCGGCGACGGTGCTCTCCCACTCTACCAGCACGCCCGAGATCCAGGCGCCGAAAGCACCGCCTGCCCCGTAGGTCAGCCCGCTGTACAGCGCCTGCCCCTGCCCCTGGTGCCCTTCGCCGAACTGCACCCGGATGTAGTGCACCGAGGCCGCGTGCAAGGCGGCATAGGAGGCCGCATGAAGCAGCTGTGCCCCGAGCAGGATCCAGAGAAACTGCGAGAATTCCGCGATAACCAACCAGCGCAGTGCTGTCAGGGTCGCTGCACAGAGCATGATCACCCGCATCGGGTAGGCCGAAAGCAGCCTGTGCATCACCAGGAACAGGCCAACTTCCGCCAATACGCCCAGTGCCCAGAGCGCCCCGGTGCTGATCTTCGCATAGCCAAGCTGCTCCAGATGGATCGAGAAAAAGGTGTAATAGGGCCCGTGGCTGGCCTGGAGCATGAAGTTCAGGATGAAGAAGGACCAGACCTCGGGCCGCTTCAGGATAGCCGCAACCGATCCGTGATGGGGCTGCCTGCGGGTACTGGGTTCGTCATGAATCTGCAGCGTCGCCATGAGGAGTCCGGCGAACAGGGGCAGCACCAGCCAGGGCATGATGGACACCGCCATGTGATCCAGCGCCGCCCCGAAACCGGCCACCGACAGGATGAACCCGATCGATCCCCAGAGCCGGACCCGCCCATAGCGCCTGGAGTCGCTGCCCAGGTTGTGCAGGGTGATGACCTCAAACAGCGGCAGCACTGCGTTCCAGAAAAAGCTGAACGAGAGCATCACCAGCATCAGCCCCCAGAATCCTGGGCGCAGCAGGGTGAAGCTGAAACACAGGACGGCCACAAGCGCACCGAAGCGGATCAGTCGCAGCCGCCGGCCGGTGCGATCCCCCAGCCAGCCCCACAGATTGGGCGCGATGATCTTGGTGCCCTGCAGGGTAGCCATGAGCAGGGCGATCTCAATGTAGCGGAACCCCTGGTCTTCCAGATACAACGCCCAGTAGGGCATTAATACCCCAAAAGCAGCGAAGAACCAGAAGTAGAGGTTGGACAGGCGCCAGTAGATCCCCGTCCCGGAGGCCGCCATATCAGTCCTCCTGCTGACGGCGGGCCTTTTCGATGTCCGGCGTATCCACCCGCACGTCCGCATTCTGGGCGCGGTGGCGCAGGTAGTGGTCCATGAGCACGATGGCCATCATGGCCTCCGCGATGGGCGTGGCCCGGATGCCGACGCAGGGGTCGTGACGGCCGGTGGTCACCACCTCCACCGGATTGCCGTGCACATCAATCCCCTGACCCGGCAGCCGCAGGCTGGACGTGGGCTTCAACGCCATGCTCGCCACCACCGGCTGCCCGGACGAGATACCGCCCAGCACCCCACCGGCGTTATTGGAGAGAAACCCGTCCGGCGTCATCTCATCCCGGTGCTCGGTGCCCCTCTGGCTGACACTGTCGAATCCGGCCCCGATCTCCACACCCTTGACGGCATTGATGCTCATCAGTGCCTTGGCAAGGTCGGCGTCCAGCCGGTCAAAGACGGGTTCGCCCAGACCCGGGATAACGCCGTCCGCCTCAACACGGATGCGGGCCCCAACGGAGTCCCCTTCCTTGCGCAGCTTATCCATGAAGGCTTCCAGCTCCGGAACCTTCTCCGGCTCCGCGCAGAAGAAGGCGTTCTCGTGCACAGCGGACCAGTCGGTCATGCCGAGCTCAATGGGCCCGAGCTGGGTCATGCACCCCCGGATGGTGATGCCCTTCTCCTTCAGGAAGGCGCGGGCGATGGCGCCGGCCGCTACCCGCATGGCGGTCTCCCGCGCCGAGGAACGGCCGCCGCCGCGATAATCGCGGATGCCGTACTTATGCCAGTAGGTGTAATCCGCGTGGGCCGGACGGAACTGGTCCTTGATCTTCGAGTAGTCGCTGGAGCGTTGGTCCGTGTTCTCGATCAGCAACCCGATGGGCGCGCCCGTGCTCACCCCTTCGAACACCCCGGACAGGATCCGGACCTCATCCGGCTCCCGGCGCTGTGTGGTATGGCGCGAGGTTCCAGGGCGCCTGAGGTCCAGCTCCGCCTGGATCATCTCGGTGGAAACCGGCACGCCCGGTGGGCAGCCGTCCACGATGCAGCCCAGAGCGGACCCGTGGCTTTCGCCGAAGGTGGAGACGGTGAAGAGTGTTCCAAAGGAATTACCAGACATGGATTCTATCCGTTCATCAGGGGCGCCGCCTGCGCCAGTGTTTGCGCGTCGACCACGAAGACCCCGTGACCGCCGTTTTCCATTTCAAGCCAGGTGAAGGGAACGCTGGGGAAAGCCGCCTCCAGCGCCGGCTGGCTGTTGCCGACTTCCCCAACCAGCAGCCCATCTTCCGAGAGATACGCCGGTGCTTCCCTCAGGATCCGGCCCATCAGCTCCAGGCCGTCTTCTCCGGCCGCAAGTCCCAGCTCCGGTTCATGGCGGTATTCCGGTGGCAGCGTCGCCATATCCCTGGCATCCACGTACGGCGGGTTCGCCAGAATCAGGTCATAGGGGCCATCCAGCTTCTCGAACAGGTCCGAGGTCACCGCGCGCACCTGCCCTTCCAGGCCATGGCGCCTGATGTTCTGTTCCGCCACCTCAACGGCTCCGGGGGACACCTCACCCAGATCCACCTGGGCCGCCGGGAACACATGGGCCGCCGCGATTCCAATACAGCCACTGCCAGCGCACAGGTCCAGAATCCGTTCAACCGGCCGACCCGCCAGCCAGGGCTCACCTTCCGTGGCCAGGAATTCGCCAATGGGCGAGCGCGGGATCAGGGCCCGTTCGTCAACATGGAACGGCAGCCCCATGAAAAAGGCTTCGCCTGTTATATACGGAACCGGAACACGGTCCCGGGCGCGACGTTCGATGCGCTCAAGCACCTGTTCCCGTTCAGAGAGGGTCAGACGGGCATCCAGGAAGGGCACGTTATTGTCCATGGGCAGATGCAGGGTCTGCATCAGCAGCTGTACCGCGTCATCCCAGTGGCTGTCGGTGCCGTGGCCGCACCAGACGCCGGCCTGCGTGAACCGTGACACCGCGTAACGCAGCCAGTCGCGCACGGTCTGGAGTTGTTCAATGGCTTCGGTGCTCACCCAGTACTCCCGGAGTCATCCCGTAAAAGCCACGATTGTACCAGCTATTGGCGGTTCATTCCCGGGATCCGCGGCTCCCCCGTACCCGCATTGCGATGGTCCTCAAGGGCATCCTCCGCAAGCATCCGCCCCAGCTGGATCAGCTCCGGGGCACGATGGTAATCGAACGAGCGGCATACATGCTTGGGGAAGTTGATCAGGATATCCGGCGGATAGCCGGCGATCTTGTAACGGGTCAGCGAGTCCTGCATGGTCTCGATCGCCAGGTTCATGACATCAAACTTGCCGAGCCCCAGCTCCTGCAGGCTCACCGAGCGCGCATCGTCGCCCTCGCTTCCCTTTCCCGCCGCCTTTTCGCGCGCATGGCGCTTCTGGGCCTCCGCCAGCGCCTGTTCCTCGCTACTGGCCCGGCCACGGCGCCGTGCCGCGCTGTCCTGGCCGTCCCAGTCAAACCAACGGGCCGCACGCTGTTTGAGCCTGTCCAGCCACTCATCCGGCGAGGCGTCGGCTTCTTCCGCTGGATCCACTTCCTCGTCGGCTGCCGCCTGTGCCGCAGCCTCGGCGGCCGCTTCATGCTGCTTGCGCTCGCGGGAGGCCCATTCCTCCAGCGGTGGCAGGTTGGCATAGCGCTTGTCGTTGCCACTCAGGTTCACGGCCATGATCAGATCCGCATGGGAGGCCACCGTGGGAATGATCGGCAGGGGGTTGAGCAGCCCCCCATCCACCAGCACCCGGCCATGCAGCATCACCGGCGTGATCACACTGGGGATCGCCGTGGAGGCCCGCACCGCCTGATGGAGCGGCCCTTCCTGAAACCACACCTCCTGGTGCGCCAGCAGGTCCGTCGCCACTGCCGTGAAGGGAATCTGCAGGTCCTCAATGCGCAGATCGCCCAGCATTTCCTGCACCACGCCGAAAACCTTTTCGCCGCGGATTGCACCGGGTGACCCCAGGGAAAAGTCGAGAAGGCGCAGCAGCTGCAGCTGATCAAGCCCGGTAACCCAGTCCTTATAGGCCTGCAGCTTACCGGCGGCGTACATGCCGCCAATGAGCGCTCCCATACTGGCACCGGAAATGGCCACGATGTTGTAGCCCTGCTCCCTGAGCACCTCAATCACGCCAATGTGAGCGTACCCCCGGGCACCACCACTGCCGAGCACCAGTGCCACGGTCTGTGGTTCATTCATCGCCTGCTCCCTTCGGATTCAAATCCCTTGAATGACAATGGGCTCGGCCGGTGATCATTACAAGGGCGCAGACCGGATGCGGCCCAGCCAGCCCAGGCAGCCCTCGGCCAGCCCGCCAACGTCTCCATCCAGATGACAGTGATGGCTTCCCTCCACATCGATCACCTCAGCGTCAGACAGCCTGGGCAGACGGCCCTCGATCCATTCCGGCTTGAACGCAGCCATGCCCCGATTGGCTCTTATAAGCAGTGTGGGTGCGGCAATGGCCGCCAGATAGGCTTCAACCTCATCCTCTTCCAACCGGTGCATGGACGGATAGCGCAGCCTTGCATCCGTTCCCCACCGCCAGCCCTGCTGATCCTGCTGGAGACTTCTTGGCACAATGCATTCAGCGGCGACACGGGACAGCGGGATGCGACCCTTCATGCGCGCGACGATGGCTTCCTCAACGTCCGCATAACGGGGCGGCTGACCGCGGCTGCCCTGGCGCACGCGGTCAATGGCCTGCTTGAGCTGGTCCGGGAAGGATTCGGCGTCGCCGGTAAGCGGCCCCAGGCTGTCCACCAGCATCAACGCCCTCACCCGTTCCGGCACCGCCACACTGAGCAGGCTCGCCACGATTCCACCCAGTGAATGGCCGAGCAGAACGGCTCCCTGCGGCGCCTCACGGTCAAACAGGGGTGCCAGGTCCCGCACATAGTCGAGCAGCTCATAACTTGCCCCCGGCGGTCTGTGATAGGAAAAACCATGGCCTGGAAGATCCACTGCCACCACCCGGTAGTCGTCGGCGAGAGCCGGCCCAAGGCGGTTGAAACTGGCAGCGTTATCAAGCCAGCCATGGAAGGCGATGACCAAGGGTGAGGAGGGATCGCCCCAGGCAAGCGCACCCAGAGTGCCTGCGGGGACGTCCAGTGTCAGCTGCTCCGGTTCAGTGTTGGGCATGATTACATGGTATGGGTTGGCCTGTCCGAATTCAGGGAGCCGGCCAGGTAGGCTTCAATCTTGGTACGCGCGGTCTCGTCGTCCCCGTTGAACTGGACACCGACACCAGCGGCGCGGTTTCCCTGAGCCCCTTTCGGGGTAACCCAGACGACCTTACCGGCGACCGGAATTTTTTCCGGCTCATCCATCAGGTTGAGCAGCAGAAAAACCTCGTCGCCCATACGGTAATTCTTCTGGGTCGGAATAAAGAGGCCACCATTGCGGACAAAGGGCATATACGCGGCGTAGAGCACCGCCTTGTCCTTGATGGTCAGCGTCATGATACCGCTGCGTGCGCCGATTCCAGGCCCCATGATTCTCCCGTCTGCTTGCCGTTTGCGCTTTTCGCCAGTCTAGCCGTTCACGCCGGATTTGCCACCCCCGGCCGGCGCATCAGCTGCCGCCACTGTTCCAGCACACCGATCAGTTCCAGCTCCGGATTGACGTTGTAATCCAGCCCACGACGGACTTCCATGATGGCCTCATGAAGGGAGGTGAGCTCCGCCGGATGCCGGCGCCCAGCCAGGAACCTCAGCATCGGCGCCGCCTCGCTGTCCGCAATGGCCCCCGGATCCGCCCCGGCCCGGGCCAGGTCCAGTGCCCAGCCCTGGAGCAGGTCCAGCGCCTCGGTCAGAGGCATGGCGAGGAAGGGCTTCACCGCCTCGGACATGGTGATCTCAGATTTAAGCGCCTGCTGCAGGGCCTTCAGGCACTGGGCCCGCTGCCCGGGTCTGTCGGCCTCCAGCAGCCGCAGCGCCTCCAGCGGCGCACCGCCGGCCCACCGCAGCGCCTGATCGAGCGCGGCCGCATCCTCGTCACGCCGCTCCGCCAGCCAGGTCCTCGCCTCGGCGGTTTCGGGCGCCTCAACCCGCAGGATCTGGCAGCGGGAACGGATGGTGGGCAGCACCGGTTGGCCTTCGCGCTGGAGAACCAGCAGGAAGGTATCGGCGGGGGGTTCCTCCAGAGTCTTGAGCAGCGCGTTGGCAGCATTGAGGTTAAGCTGATCCGCACGTTCAATCACCGCCACTTTCCGCTGCGCCACCTGAGGGCTCTCCATCACGAAACCACCCAGTGCCCGCACCTGGTGGATGCGGATATAGCGGGACTGGTCCGTGGGCATGAGCCGGCGCGCATCCGGGTGCCCCTCACCACCCAACAGGCGGCACTGCTTGCACTCGCCACAGGCGGTCATACCCTTGCCCGCGTTGACCGGCGCCTCGCACAGCAACAGTGACGCCAGCGCTACGGCGAGCTGGCGTTTCCCCACGCCCGCCGGGCCCAACAGCATCAGCGCATGCGGGAAGCGTCCTTCCTTCAGACGCTGTGAAAGCTGCTGATGCACCTCGGACTGCCAGGGCCAGGGAGCGAAGGAGTCACTCTGCAGTGGCTGTGTTTCCGGATCGGCCATGGGATTTCCGTTTTCGGATTGCGTTCATAAGGCGGCGCGCCTGCGCGAGCGCCTGCTGGTCGGGCTGCCCCGGATCGTAGAATGCCCGTTCCAGAAGCAGGCCCAGAGCCCGGATGTCGGGGGCCAGCGCAGGAAAACGCCGCCCAGCCGCCGACACCTGCGCGGCCAGGGTATCGCTCCGGCCGGCACCTACCCCCTGACGCTCAAGCCATCGGCACCACTGATCATACAGGCGGTACCAGGGATCGCGGAAGTGCCGGCGGCGGGCGCGCAGAAGGGAGATGCCGACGCCGGCCAGGATCAGAAGCGCCACCAGCGAGGCCGTGATCACGCCCAGCATACGCCGGTCAATATCACCGGGCAGCCGCCCCAGCAGGGAAAGCTGGGTCTGGCCTTCGTAGCCCACCACCCAGCGTTGCCAGTAGTAGTTGGCGGCATCGAGGCGCAGGCGCATCCAGTTGACCCAGCCCACATCCGCGTACCGGTTCATGGAGAAGGGATCATCCGACAGGAACCCGCCCTGATCCTGCATGGCCTCGCGCAACCCGCTCTCGATGCGCTCGGGCGCGATCATGGCCGTGGGATCAAGCCGTACCCAGCCTCGGCCCCGCAGCCAGGCCTGCACCCAGGCGTGGGCGTCATACTGGCGCACGATCAGGTATTCGTTATCGACGCCCGCCTCGCCACCCAGATACCCCGTAACGATCCGCGTCGGAATATCCGCCGAGCGCAGCATGAATGCCAGCGCACTGGCGTAATGCTCACAGAACCCCTCCCGAGTCTCGAACATCAGCGCGTCCACTGTGTCCGCATTGCCGAGCGCTTCCGGCTGCAGCGTGTAATGGAACGGCTTCTGGTTGAAGTGCTCCATCAAGTGCCGAATCAAGGCCCGCCTGCCGTCAACCTCACGCCGTTGCTGAGCCACCCATCCCCGCGTCCGCTCATTGGTGCCTCCGGGAAGCCGGGTGTAGAACCGTCGCTCGGCATCCGACAGGCGCCGCGCCTCTGTTGGCTGTTCGTACTGCATGCGGTAACGCCGCCGGGTATCCACGCTGCGTTCGAAACGCACCATGCCATTGCGGTTGAGGCTCACATTGGCGGATGCCGGCACCGAATCCGCCAGCGCGAAGCCCCAGCGCCGGCCGTGGGGTTCAAGCATCACCTCGTATTCGTCATCCGCCAGCTCGCCGGCTGAGGCATCCTCAGGCACCCGCGAGATTCCCTCCCTGTCATTCAGACTGCGCCTGTCCCAGCGCCTGCCATCGAAGCGGTCGAGCACCAGCGCCTGCCAGTAGCGCTGCCCCGGATCAGGCGTATCCCCGCCAAAGGTCACCCGGAACGCCGGGTCATCATTCTGCGCCAGACTGGTGATCGCGCCGGGCTCCAGGGTATCGCTCAGCCCTGTCGTGCCCTGCTCCGAAACCAGCGGCACACTCCACAATGGCCCGATCCGGGGAAAGAAGATGAACAGCACAATGACCACGGGCAGCATCTTCACGAACACCAGTGCCGAACGCTTCATCGCCTCAACGCCCATACCCTGACCACGACCCCCAAGCGCCATCTGCAGACCGGTAAACAGCAGGAACAGGCTGGCCAGAAGCCCGCCCGTCCAGAGCATGGACTGGTGGAAAAGCAGCGTGACCACTGCCAGATAGCACTGGATGAAAAACAGGATGAACAGATCCCGGCGGCGCCCCAGCTCCAGCCATTTGAGCGCCACCGTCAGGACCAGGAAAGAGGCGGCGGTATCGACCGTGAACTGGCCCCGGTAGTAAGCCCAGAAAGCCGCGGCGCTGAGCACCGCCAGAACACCGAGCCACAGTGGGCGCAGGCCACGCTTCCGGTGGCGCTGGAGCAACCAGCCGGACACCACCGCCAGGCAGGCGCCCAGCGAGAGCCACAGCGGGAGGCGCTGAACCTGGGCCAGAAGGATCAGGCCGAAGGCGGCCACCCATGGATCAAGGTGATGGCGGTTCATGTCGGCATCTCCCCGAACCCAAAGGCCCCGAGACGGTTCAGACAGGCCCGTTCATGCTGGTCACCGGTATCCGGCTCAATGGTCTGGTCCGGCAGCCTCAGGCCAAAGGGCTGCCCCTGCTCACTGAGCCGCCCGACATGCCAGGCCAGATAACTCAGGCGCAGCTCCGTGTCCGCCCCCGGGAACTGCTCCCAGTCCAGCCAGCGCGGGTCCGCCGGCGGCGTATCCCAGTCCATCACCACCAGATGCCCGCTGCGTGCAAAGCGCTTCCAGCTGATGCGGCGCAGTGCATCCCCCAGACGATAGGGCCTGAGCCGGATGTCCGAACCCCCGGGCTCCGCATTCAGAGTGACTTCCCCCTCGTCGCCCTCGGCATCAGGGGAGGCTTCGAATGGCGGAGGCGTTACAGGCCGCGGTGTCACCAGGCCCCGTGAGGCCGGACGGAACCAGGTCCAGGCGCGGATGAGCCCGAATGGGAAATCCGTTTCCAGCCGGATCGACGGCAGCTTCAGCGGCCCACGCCGACGCGTCGGTACCGGCAGCGGCACCACCTTCCCCTCACCGGCCTCAAGGCTGACCGTGACCGGTTCGCCATCGTCGATCCTCAGCCGCAGCGCTGCCCGGGGGCGGTGCTCCTCATCCCGGATGCGTATCGCCATGGGCAGGCGTTCACCAGCCTGCGATTCACCCGCGCGCACCAGACTCAGGTGAAGCCCCTCAAGATTGCGATAGGTCTGGAAAATGGTGCCGTAGAACAGCGCCCCCAGAATGAAGGTGAACAGGTAGATCAGGCTGTTCTGGTAATTGATACCGGTCAGCAGCGAAATCACCAGCACCCCGGTGAACATCAGCCCTTCCCGAGTGGGAAGCACAAAGATGTTACGCCGGCCCGGGCGGTAGTCATCCGCACGGGGGATCCGCCGGTTCACCCACCGGCGCCAGGGACGTTTCACAATCTTACCGGGCATTTGACCCCTGTCACGGCTGTTAACAGACACTCACGGTTAGGCACTAATCACTATTGCAATAAGCTGTCAAACATCAAATACTGATTGGTGAACAATCAGCTTACGAGCAGGGGCATACGACCATGGCTTTAAGACCAATTCTTACCGTTACCGCACTGGGTGCAGGGCTGATGGCCGGCAGTGCGCTCGCAGATGGTGTACGCAGCCTGTCCCAGGATGAAATGGTTGAAACCTACATTCAGGACTCCGCCATTGTGGTCTCTCCCCGCCGTGATCGCCAGACGCGTACTATTGAGGAGACCCGGGCACGAGCCATCCGGGCACTGGTCCGCCCTGGCGAACCCATCCGCACCGAGGCAGACGAAACGCAGACCGTGATGGACATGCAGCGCCACCGTATGGAAAGCCTTGAGCAGGCCCAGAACTTTGCGGAGCAGGAGTTCATCCGCCAGGCGCTGACTTCCCCCGCGGACCAGCTTCAGGGGTTGCAGCCCCAGATCGATACCAGCCTGCCGCAGCCGGTGATTCCAGGTTACGGCACCCCGGATATCCCCGAGGGCCCCTTCACTCGCAGCTATGAAAACGGTCAGCTTGGTCTCAGCTTTGATGGTGACACCCTGAACTTCTCGATGGGCAACAATCCGCCGGGCGTGGGCGCCATTGATCTGCCCAGGGGAATTGATGAAGGGCCGGTCAAGCTGACCCCCAGGGCCGGGGGCGGCTTTGATCTTTCGATTGATGTGCCCCAGCAGTAAGCCGGGCCTGCGCTTCAGAGAAGTGTCTGGCTGACGCACAGTTCGATCTTGTCGAGGATCATCCGGATCTGACGCACCTCCCCTTCCAGATGATCCTCGAAAGACCCTCCGGCCGCATAACTGTCCGAAATAATCCGCGCGCCCATGCTGATCCGCAGGGCGGCGCTGCTGATCCCCTTCAACGGAACCGGCTGGCCGATATGACAGCACTGCCCTGCGGCCCTGCGCATAGCCTCACCAAGTGGCTCCAGACTGTCCCTGTCCAGTTCCTGATTCAGGAGCTCATACAGTCTCCTGGTCTGGTCCGCATCCAGATAACCACCTCCCTGTGAGGCCTTCACCAGAAACGGAAAAATGCTGCGACGGTTCGACAGCTCCCGCCCCGCAAAATCATTCCTGGCCCACCAGTCCTCATCCGGTGCAAAGAGGGGCTCAACCAATGGATGCTCGCGGAGTAGGCTCACCACCTGTTCACTGAACCGGTTCAACCCATCAACCCTGATGCGTTCCGGCACCGCGTAATAGCGCTCCATTTCAGCCAGCGCCGCGCGCCAGCGCAGAAGAACCCCGGTCTGGAGAGCCGGCCGGGCGCACGCCACCATGGACTGCCAGCTCCCCAGGGCATCAGACGTTATGTAATCAGAAAGCCCTTCAGGCAGAGCCCCCCTATCATTGGCCAGCCGTCGCCCAACCTGTTTGGGAAAAATGGCAGCGCCACTGAACGGCGGGCCGGTAAAGAATTTTGAGCCGGTCAGCAACAGAATATCGCCCTGCTCCAGATGGGTCCGCAGATCCTCTGGATCCGTCCGCAACTGACAGGCATCCACAATGATCTGAAGACGGCCGTCAAAACGTTCCCTGAGACGGTCCATGACCTCCCGTGACGGACACCACCGGCCCAGCTTGGATTGCTCCATCGCGTGCAGGATGACCGAATGGCCCTCGCTGACCAGTGAGGCCACACAATCCTCTATGGCCGCATCCATTTCCGTGGATGAACGAACCCGACCGGTCTCGCCATGGATATCAATCGCCCGGTAACCAATGGGTGCCATGCCGGCAAGCCGTTCGCCCCGGGTGACGGGCACGCCCAGACAGGTCTCGCTGTCGAAATGCCGGCCGGTCACTGACTCAGGGGTACCGGACCCTGTCTCATCCGCGCCACAGACGACACTGACCCAGGAAGCTGAGGAATCACTGGCGGTTACGCCCACCGACAGGAGCTGGGCATCGGTCCCGGAAGGCACGAGAAAGGCTGACGCTTCAAGGTCGTTCAGCCCCAGAAGACCCATCATTTGATGCTCAAGCTTACGGAAACAATCCGGAACGACCTCTGACGGGCCGGCGGCAAGAAGGTCGTGCAGCAGCTGCTGTCGGTAGTGGTCGGCCGCTTCGTAAGCCTGACGGGAAACCGACGACGCCGTCGACGACGCGAATGTGAATGCATGGTCGCGGGGGGCCGGTGAACAGCCGTAGCGGTTGAGCCCGGTCACCGGATCCACGATGAGCCTGCCGTCACCGCCCTGCATGAAGTGCCAGTGCGTCGGGTTCAGGAGCGTCGGATAGCGCTGATCCAGGCACTCCCCGATGCGCCGGGTATGGTGGAGCAGCTGCTCGAGATGCTTCCACTCCGTTCTGTGGTTCACAATGGCCACGCGGATCGCGACAGATCCATTCAGTGTGGTGGTGGATGGAGCGGATACCCCCTGAAGCTGCAGCTGGGTCACGATGGCCCTGTTAAGCGCATCCAGATAATAGTCCGAACAGGCCCCATCTGCGGCACGGCCACCAGACGGCCGGTACCGCAGGCAGACGATATTACTGCTGACGGGCCCCAGGCACTCCAGGTCGTCAGCTTCGCTGACACGGACCGCCAGCTCGCGGGCCAGGCGGCAGTGCTTTCTCACACTGGCCGCCATGTTCTCAAGCCCCACCCCCTGGAAGGTGAACCAGACCTTCAGTGCCAGGAAGCCACGTGACAGCTCAGGCCCCAGATCACAGGGCCAGGGCGCGCCGGCATCAAGGCCGAGGGGCTGGGTTTCAAGGTACTCGACTGGCTCGGAAAACGTGCGCCGGTGCGCTTCCGCATCGCGCACGAGCACACCACCGACCGCGTACGGCACCTGGAACCATTTGTGGAAATCAAAGCCCACAGAGTCCGCCTTCTCCACGCCGGCGAGCTCACCCGCGTATTCCTCAAGCAGCGCCAGCGCCGCGCCGAATGCCGCATCCACGTGAAACCAGAGCTGTTCCTCTTCGCAGATATCAGCGATCCCCGCCAGGTCATCAATGGCGCCGGTGTTCACGGTGCAGACCGTCCCGATAACCGCGAACGGCTTCAGGCCGGCACGACGATCATTCCGGATGGATTCGCGCAACGCCCCCGTATCCAGCGAGTGGTCATCCCGGACGGGTACCCTTCTTAATGACTCGCTGCCCAGACCGAGCAACTGGAAGGCTTTGACCAGCGCCCCATGCGTCTGCGTTGAGCAATAGCCCACCAGAACCGGTCCTTTTCCCTGGACCCCCTGCCTTTTAACCTCTTCGCCCAGAGCCCATTGCCGGGCAACCGCAAGCGCAATAACCGAGGCCATCGAGGTACCACTGACCAGCAGCCCGGAACTCTGCTGCGGAAACCCGAACAGTTCCCGACTCCACTGGACCACCTGGCCCTCAACCGCATGGGCAATATGGTTCCGTCCACCGAGGTTATTGTTCAGCAGGGCGGCGCAGAGCTCACCCAGGGCGCCATAGAGATTGCCGCCCCCATGCACCCAGCCGAAGAAACCGGGGTGGAGGTTCCCGTTGGTATACGGGATCAGATGGTCCCTGAAATGATCCAGGAGCTGGTCAAGCGGTTGACCCTGGCTTGGTGCCGGCCCCGTAAATGCACGCAATGCCTGCTCGGCGGGCGGCTGCCAGACAGGCGCCTCTTCAAGCCCCCGGTAATGATCCAGCCCGGCTTCCAGCGCTTCGTGAAAGAACCGGCTGAGGGAACCGAAGTCCTGCGGATCAAGATTCGCCATGATTCCCCCTCACAGCGCGCCGCTACGCCTCTGCCGTCTCAGCAGCCACGCGCTCAGGCTCCGCAACCATATCCCGGACCCGGATTTTCTGTGGGATCGCCCCTTTCCAGTCGACAGCCTCCACATTCTCGATGGTGGCTTCTTCCGGCCCTTTGGGGTCTGAGAGCAGATGGCTAACCGCCGCCTCGCTTCCGGCAACAACGGCCTCCACACGACCGTCAGAGAGATTCCTGAGCCAACCTTTCAGGTTATGCTTGTGGAGCTCATGCCGGAGCCATTCCCGGAAGCCGTGTCCCTGGAGCTCGCCACTGAAAAGCACATGCCTGGCAACAGGATTGGCCGGATCCGCCTCAAAGCCATGTTCCTGGGCGGGCCCCTCAAGCCCTTTCGGTGGGTTGAAGTCCCACTCCGGAACGCCGGCACGAGCGCAGAACATCCGATGCGCCGCCATGATGATCTCGAGCGCCGCGTCATTTTCAGGTGTGTTCTGGTAAGTCTGGCGCAGGAAGCTTCGCATGCTGGCATTGGTCTCGAAGATGACGACTTTTCCGTAATCCTCCGCTTCCGTGCAGACCGCGAAGTCCACCCCGAAATACTCCAGATCGAGCGTCCGGAGTGCTGTCTCAAGGTTTTCCCAGACACCCGGCTGAAAGTGCGCCGCCGGATCCTCGATGAAGTCCTGCTCCATGTCATAGAGCCAGGGGAAACTGCGGAAGGATTTGCGGGTTTCCTCCCCGTGAACGTTCCAGTCCCCGTCATGGCCCATCCGCAGGTGTGCAGGGTAAAGCTTGCCGTCGACCATGAAAGCCCGGTACTTGGGATGGAAGCGATGGCCTTTGGCACGTGGGTCCGTGAAGGTCACATCGTGGTACTGGAGAACGTAGACCTCGGCTTCGTCCGTGATCCTGACCGGCGTGGATTCAGGGTCATCAATACGGTACATGTGCTTGCCGTTCTGGAAGCCGGATGGCCGCACGATTACCGGGGCCCGGAGTCCGTTATCCCGGATGGCAGCCTGGACCCGGTCACTGATATCTCCCTGGACACGGCCCAGGGAAACGCTCCGCGGCATGAGGATACCTTCGCACTGCCCCAAGCGCTGCGCATTCTCCTCCCGCGT
>ENA-ORDC01000138-ORDC01000138.1-marine-metagenome-genome-assembly--contig:-NODE-138-length-80973-cov-19.180825_pt1 | contig 80973 bp, 84 predicted proteins | sample MGYA00237783_ERZ508515 | MGnify/ENA primary metagenome ERZ508515 (study PRJEB26186, sample SAMN06268792) | marine metagenome | isolation source: Eden Landing Ponds, San Francisco, CA, USA | place...
GTCATCTGGGTCATCGACGCCGTCGCTTGCTCTGCGCCCTCGTGGGCAAGCTGGTTGAACGTCTCTAACGACTGGATATCGACTTTCATCTATGAGGGGACGACGTCTTCGATCGCTTCCATCACACTGGGTTTCTGGAAAGGCTTGGTGATGTACCCGTCCGCCCCCGCCTTGACTGCCTCTTTCATCTTCTCTTCCTGGCCGACACTCGTGCACATGATGACGTTGGCACTCGGGTCGGAATTTTTGATCTCGTCCGTGGCCTCGATCCCGTCACGGATCGGCATGACGATGTCCATCATCACCAGATCTGGCCGTTTCTCCTTGTACGTCTCGACAGCTTCGACTCCGTTTTCGACCTCACCGACGATCTGGTGGTCCTCCTCGAGGATCTCTCGCAGGAGGTTCCGCATGAACTCCGAATCGTCAGCGATCAATACTTCAGGCATTAGTAGTCACTCTGAGTCTACCGGAATTAGCTAAATAAATGCTTCCGCCGGATTATCGCCATTGATACCACAGCACTGCGGCGGTTTGCCTGTCACACTTTCGCGCCGGTCTGGGCCGCTCCCCAGCGTTAAAACACCGGCAGTAGTTCCGACAGCCACCGGACTATCGGGTACGTGAACTGGCCGTACGTGAAGTATTCGACCCCGGAGAGCACGAACAGTGTTGTCCCGGCACCGCCGGCAGCACCGATCGCCGTGGCTACACCTTTCTGGTCCTCGCGGACGATCGCGACCACCACGACCGCAATCGTGAGCCCGGCGACGACGAGGTTCAACAGAGCGTGGAACTGCATGGCTTCGCCCAGCGCGGGCTCGATCCAGTCGAACGCGGCGACGACGCCGACGATACCGATCACCGACGCTGCAGCGTATGCCCGGAGGAACTCCTGAAAATTCTCGTCGAGCCCCCGCCGAACGGCCGGAATCCGGGCGACGCCGTACAGGGCGACCGGCATCGCGGGAACCAGATATCGCATGGTGATCTGCGAATACAGCGGCAACCGGGGGAGATACAGCAGGGTGAACATCACGACGATTCCGCCCGCCAGCAGGTCCGTCTGATAGCGAGGGTTCGTGCGGATCGCGGCCGGAACCGCCCGGAGCGATTCGCGTGTCGCCGCTAGCATTCGGCGGCCCCACAGAAGCGGTGCCGCGACCAGGACCCCCAGTATCGGTGCCGACTCCAGAACTGTGAGTTCGATCGCTTCCTGCTGATTGATTCCGTACTTGACGCCCGGAACCCGGCCGCTGCGGAAGAAGACGTGACCCAGTCGTTCGGGATCGCCGAGCACAATCGAGATCCCTTCGTCGACGAACTCCCAGAGCCGGCCGAGTCGGCCCGGCACGGCCGCCAATACCGCGGCCCCAGTTGCAACAAGCCCGTCGATGAGCCCGATAAACCACCCAAGTGGGCCCACGTCCTGATCAGGTGGTGGCGCAGTTCCCGGGTCCGTCGGCCCTGGCGTTGTCGGTTCTGATGGTGTGGTGGGTGTTGGGGTGGTTGGTGGTTCTTCGGGTTTGATCGACACACGGCCGTTCGGGTCAATCTGGCCCGCGCTGCCGAGGCTATCGAGCATACGTGGTGTCTCGAATGGACTGCCGGTGACTGCGAGGTTCGTCACGACAAATGGGGCGAGCGAGAGGGCGAAGACGGCGGCGACGATGCTCAGTGTTCGCCAGTCGTTTCGCGGGGCCGTCGCCAGATCGACTGGTACGAGCACGACGAACACGACGAGTGCCTCCGCTGCATGCAGCCACGCCAGAATGGCGACAGCCGCGTACGCGCTCGCTCGAACGAGGGACGAGCGCTTCGGATGCCGACTCAGCGCGAACGCACATACGATGACCGCAATCAGTGCCGCCGAGACAACGTGTCGCTTTGGGATCGTCGCCCAGAACGCGACCGGGAGCGAGAGCGTCGACAGCAGTCCCGCGGCCACGCCGACGCGCCGGTCGTGGAGCTCCCCGAGCAAACGATACAACGCGACGGCGACGACACCCGCTGCCAGCACCGTCGACACCTGTAGCGCCAGCAGCGCCGTCCAGTGAGGGTCGAGTGGGCGTGCCAGCCAGACGTTGCAGACGAACACCCCAAGCGCAATCAGCGTCCCCCAGAATGCGACCTGACGTTTGTCGAGTACGTGTCCGAGCTGTGAGGCGAACCCCGCTGCGAGCAAACTCCAGCCGGCAGCAAGGGCGAGTCGGAGCTCGACCAGTGAGGACGCACCCTCGAGGATCCAATAGAATGGGACTGAGAGTATCGCCACCGCGTAGTTCCGGCCAAAAACCTGGGAACCGTTTCGATACAGTCCCGGCTGTGACCCCAGTGTCAGTGAGTATTCGATCTGCTGAATATTGAAGTGCCCCTTTGCGACGTTGACAACCGTGTTCGCGATGGCGTAGGTGTCGGTGATAAAAAAGCCGACCCGCCAACACAGAGACAGCGCCAGGACGACACCGAGAAACAGCGTCAACCCGATTCGATCCCCAAACAGCGCGGACACGAGACGTCGGCGGGCGGCCCGCATTCGGCCACTCAGGGACCGGTCGAACCTCCCGAGACGTGCCGACAACTGAGTGCTGTCGTCTCCCATGTTGGTCACGGGCCGTTCTTGATCGTTCGTCAGCGTCTGCTCGCTTTCGTCCCGATCAGCTGGCGGTGTCACGATGTCACCTCGATCGTCGCCGACTCGTTGAACACGGTGTAATCGCTCGATAACGATTGCACGCGGACTGTCACCCGGCCTTCGTAGCTATCGGCATCCAGTTGATCGGCCGCGAGTGCGGCGTCGGAGAGTCGAACGGTCGTTGGTCCCGGATTCTGGATGAGCTTCGTCGCTGCGAGGTCGAGATCGAGTGCCGGAACTTCGACTCGATAGACGAGACGTGGCTGGCCTTCGAGGTCGTCGATATCGATCTGTGCGTCCGGGATCCGGAGATAGGAGACATCGGTACCGAACCGACCGGGCGTGATCTGGACGGCCGTAACGTCGACCGACACAGCAGTGACGGTCGCATTGCCATCTCCGAGTGACGTCGACTCGGACTGTGTCAGCGACAGCCCGACGAACGAACTCGAGAAGACGAGAACGACGACCACGGCTGCGATCAGTAGTAGCTGTGCGAGTTCGGTCGGCCCGAGCGACCCGATACCCTTGTCCATTGCTCAGAGTTCGAAACCGTCGTCGATTTCGGCCAACAGGTCACCGATCGTGTCCTCGGGACCGAGATCAGTGGCCTTGAGGACACGCGCGAGCGTCTCCGGCGGGTAGGTGATGGGGACGTTCGTCTCGGTCAGGAGGATCCCCAGAATTTCCTCGACTGGCGTGTCGCTGTCGATGTGCTGGGCGTACCACAGGATGAGGCTCTCGAAGATCGTCACGACGTCGTTGGACATCATCCGTCGCTGGAAGACTCGTCCGTCGAACGTCGCGGTCACGTGAAAGCCGTACCGGGACTCGGCCGCCTCGAAGTCGCGTTCGAGCCACCGGGAGACCTCCCGCTCGCCCAGCGCCGAGAGGTCAACGTCATTCGTCCGATCACTGCTCGCTTCGGCGAACGGGTCCGTCTCGGTCTGCTCACTCTTCCCGGACGAAGCGCCGGATCGATCTTCGGATCGAGAGTCCGGGCCAGTCCGGTCTGCGGTCGTCGACTCGGACTGGACATTCGGGGCGCCGTCGATGGGGTCGTTCGGAGAGACGACGTATCGCCCGTCGTCGATCTCTGCGACGTGCTCGTCGTCGGAGATGTCGATCTCCTCAGGGGCGAGTACGCGACCGTCGGTGTCCTCCGAATCGTCGTCCCCGGGCGTCATATCTACTAGGTCAGGGTAGACAGATATAATTCCGTCGCCGAGTGCTGCGGCTATCGGGTAGCAGCAAAAACAGAAGAAATCGGCTCGGCTTTACAGGCTGACCGAGGACTTGCCGGAGAGGGAGTCGGGCACGACCAGCGTCAGGGTGGTCTCGCCACCGGACTGGGTGCTGATAGTGAGCGTTGCGCTCTCACCGGGTTCGAGCGGGGAAGTGATGTTGTTCGTACCACCATTTATGCCGATCGTGATGATCGCGCGGTCGACGGGATCGTTCAGAGTGTTGTCGCCGCTGATCGAGGTATCGTCGTCCCGGAGTGTGTTGTAGCTGAAGACTCCGTCTGCGTTGTCAATCCCGTCACTGTCGAGGTTGTTCGAGACGAGGTTGTTGCTCGAGCCAGTGGTGACCCACTGCATGGTCGCGCCGTCGAGGTCGACGTCGTTCGATCCCGGCGCCAGTCGCGTAGTGATCTCGATTCCGGTCACTGCATCGCCACTGCCGATATCGCCGACGGTCCCGACGGTGCTGACTTCGACGAGTCGGTTGGTGACCTGGTTGGACGCTTGCTCACCGCTTTCTTCGGCACTGCTCTGGAGGAATCCGGCAGTGTTGATCAGTACGCCCGCGGCGATGGCAGCGACCAGCACCATCGCGATGAACACGATGAGGGTGCCGATCCCGACCTGCCCGCGGTCAGTGTCTTCGTCGTCAGTTCGTTCGAACATTGGTGAATCACGCCTGGTTCAACAGGCTCTACCTCCGACTTTCTGCCTATCGGACTTAATGGTACCCCCCTAGTTATCATGCTTGAAAATCTATTTAGGAGCGGGAAATCGCATTGTCAGAAACGAAAAAGAGGGGTAGATGGCTTTAGAGAAGCACGTATCGATAGGTCGAGAAAAGCGGGAAGCTCAGGCCGAAGCTGGAGCGATCGTCAGGACTCGTAGCTGACGAGACTGTACATCACGAATAGATAACCGAACGTCGTCAACCCACTGTTGACGAGTAGCAGTGACTGGGTCTGTTCGAAGTCGTTCAGGAACGCACTGATCATCGTCGCGGCCGCGCCCGCGACAGCAAGAGCGAATCCAAGCGAGAGGTGCAACATCGCCTGGCGGGAGGTTTGTACGTACGCGCGCATGGCCATACCGACCATCGTCAGGCCGGCTACGACGAAGATGAGCGTCAGGACGGCGTAGAGGAGTTCGATCATCGTCACTATATTCTAGTCCTGAGCACCGTCTATTAAATCCACCCTCGAAAATATCGTCGGTGATAACTGGTGTGTCACCTGTGGGTTATTCCGAGCTGGGCCGAGAGAGCTATCTGGCCGTCACCCCTCGGATAACGTCCGCCAGGCCTCGTCTAGCTTGTTCGTCACTTCCGACCGTTCTTCCACAGCGATTGATAACGCTTCGTCGAACTGAACCGAGACCGATTCGACGTTTCGGCGATAGACTTTGATCCGTCGGCGGTCGTCCGAAAGGATACTGTCGTGCAGTTCGAGGAGTCCGTGTTCGGTCAGCTCGTCGATTCGGCGGTAACACGTCGCGATGGGGATGTCGAGTTCGTCGCTGAGATCCTGTGCCGATCGCGGTTCGTCCGCAGCGTCCAGAATTTCCGCACTGTATTTGTTCCCCAACGTCCGAAGCAGATCCACCGAAGCCATCGTTATCAACTTTTGAATTCTGCAGCAAATAAAGGTACCGTCTGGTTTCTGAGTCTGTTCATACCCCCGCAGTATTTTCGGTCTGGCTGGAGAATATAGGCGTATCGGGGCTTGAAACGACTATTCTCGAAGATAAGAACGAACGAAATCGCTATTTGATCGGCGAGGATTCGCCCTGGTTCATCATCGAGAAGGCGCTGGCGTTCTCGTGGACGGTAATGCCGCCCCAGGAGATCTCCATCGGGAAGATGTCGGTCTCGATGTTCTGTTTGCGCATCTTCGCGACCCAGACGTAGCGGTTGACGCCCGATTCGGTGGGCGTCTGCAGGAGGTAGATGTTCCCGTCGGTGAGGTAGTTTTCGAGGCCGATATCAGCCTTCGGGAAGACCGCGCCTTGCTCGTTGGTCATGAGCGTGGTGAGACCGTTCTGCTTGAGGATGTCAGAGAACTTCAGCAGGTAGGTCCGGCGCTCTTTCTCGTCGTCGAAAAAGAGGTTGAACATCGCCAGGGAGTCCAGCACCAGCCGTTCGTAGTCGTTGTCCTGGAAGTCTTCGAGCAGGAGGTCGAGCGACGAGGAGAAGTCGTTCTCCCGGAGGAGCTCTTTCTTGTCGTAGACGAGGATGTCGCCGCTCTCGACGTACTCGGGCCACTTGTCGAAGCCGATGGCCTCTGCGGCCTCCCGGAGATCTGCCTTGTTCTCCTCGAAGGAGAGGTAGATCCCCTTCTCGTCGAACATGTCCACGCCGTTGTAGACGTACTGCAGGCCGAGGATGCTCTTGCCGGCCCCGGGGTTGCCACTGACGAGCGTCGTCGAGTCCTTCACGATGCCACCGTTGAGGATCGAATCGAGTCCTTCGATCCCTGTCTTTGTGAGTTCGATCATAGGTCTCCTGCCGCGTCCCGCGGCGATTATTGGATGTACCTCAGTTGGCTGAGTAAAAAAGCCTTGTTCATAGGAGCCCGCTCCAGCCGGGAATCAGGACGTCCGGATCGCCGTCGGATCGACCCAGATGATGAACTCGCCGTCGCGTTTGACCACCCCTTTGATCGAGCGGACGTCCTCGCTGGTCGGCGACCGGTCGACGTTCCCGGGGTCGACCTGGCTGACCTGGTACACCTCGTCGACGAGCCAGCCGACGGCTCCCTGGTCGTCGCCGGCGATCTCCGGGTCGAAGACGATGATCCGTGCGGCCTCGCCCTCGTCTCCGATGTCGAAGACGACCTTGGGATCGATGATCGAGGTCGTTCGCCCGCGTAGGTCCATCACTCCCTCGACGTGAGGGGGCGAGTTCGGGACCGACGTCAACTCGCCGACGTCGACGATCTCCGTCACGTAGTCGATGCTCACGCAGTAGGTCTCTTCCCCGAGTTCGAACTCGAGTACCTGGTTCGTTGCGTCTGTCATAGTCCTGCTGTGTTCGCCGTCGTCTTCACGCGCTGTGTTTGCCACCGTTTTCACGTCCCGTTGTCTCGTGGTCGATATCTCAACCCACCCGGCAAATTCCCTTAAGCGTGTCTCCTGTGCTATCACAATTGATTACCGGGGCGGTGTCTTTATTTTGGCGCTAGCGGTATTTTCGGCCAACGTGAGGCCCTCGCGGGTGACGTTTAAGCCGCCTGCAGGCAATCTCACACGTATCGATCTATGGTAGCACGATCATCGCCGCGGGCTGTCGTCGCCGACGACTCTCATTTCATGCGGAGCGTCATCTCTGACATCCTCTCCGGAGGCGGCATCGACGTCGTGGCACAGGCGAAAAACGGCCGCGAGGCAGTCGAGGCCGTCCGCGAACACGAACCGGACGTCGTCACGATGGACGTCGAGATGCCCGAGATGGACGGCATCGAGGCAGTCGAGCGGATCATGGCCGAGCACCCGACGCCGATCCTGATGCTGAGCGCACACACCGACGAGGACGCCGACGTCACCTTCGAGGCCCTGGAGAAGGGCGCGGTCGACTTCTTCACCAAGCCCGGTGGCGAGGTCTCGATGGAGATGTCCCGGCTGAAAGACCAACTGGTCGAGATCGTCCTCTCGGTCGCCGAGGCCGATCCGCGCAGTCGCGGTCCGAGCACGACTGGCGCTGCGGGCCAGCGACCGACGCCGTCGAAAGCCGTCGGCGACACTTACGTCGAGCGCCCGACGCTGATCGTCGGCTCTTCGACTGGTGGTCCGACAGTCGTCGAACGGCTCATGTCGAATCTGCCGGCGGCGGCCTCGCTGCGGGTGCTGATCGTCCAGCACATGCCCGACGGCTTCACTGGCAGATTCGCTCAGCGACTGAACGACCGCTCGGAGTACGACGTCAGCGAGGCACGGGACGGCCAGCGGATCGGTGCTGGCGAGGCACTGGTGGCGGCCGGCGGCAAGCACATGGAAGTCGTCAACTACACCCACGGTCGGCTTCGCGTGGCGCTGACCGAGGACCCGCCGGTCAACAGCGTTCGTCCGGCAGTCGACGTGACCATGCGGACGGCCGCCTCGGTCGTCGACGACGACGTCATCGGCGTCATCCTCACGGGAATGGGCGAGGACGGGGCCGACGGCATCCAGGCGCTGAAAGCGGGCGGGGCGAAGACGATCGCCCAGGACGAGGCCAGTTCGGCCGTCTTCGGCATGCCCAAGCGAGCGATCGAGACGGGCTGTATCGACACCGTCTCACCGGTGGCGGCGATCCCGCAGGCGATACTCGATGCGATCACACAGGAGGTTCACTGACATGGACGACCAATATCTCGACGCGTTCATTCGAGAGAGCGAGGAGGCCATCACGGAGCTGAACAACTCGCTGCTCGAACTCGAATCGGATCCCGAAAACCAGCAGGCGATGGACGCCATCTTCCGGACGGCCCACACGCTGAAGGGCAACTTCGGTGCGATGGGCTTCGAGGACGCCTCGAACCTCGCCCACGCCATCGAGGACCTCCTCGACGAGATCCGCGAGGGCGAACGCGAGGTCACGCCGGAGATCATGGACCTGGTCTTCGCCGGTGTCGACCAGATCGAGGCGATCATCCACGAAGTCGAAGAGACCGGCGAATCGACGGTCGACACCGACGCCATCGTCGCCGACATCCGCGGGCTCATGGAGGGCGACGAAGGCGTCTCCGAAGGCGGGACCGGTGCCGGGGACGAGCCCGGTGCTGGCGGCGGATCCGCGGCAGCCGACGCCGACGCGCTGGTCGGCGACATCGAGATTCCCGACGCCGAGGGGCCGGTCTATCACGTCGAGATTTCCGTCGGCGACTCGGACATGCCGGGGGTCGACGGCATGCTGACGCTGGAGTCGATCGAGGAGGAACTGGACATCCTGGCGACCGATCCGGCGTGGGACGCGATCGAGGACGGCGAGTACGACGAGACGTTCGCCGTGTTCGTCACTGGTGCGCAGCGTTCGGCCGTCGAGGCGGCGATGGCCGCCACCAGCAAGATCGACGAGGCGACGATCACCGACGTCACCGACGCGGCCGGGACGGCTACCGAGTCCGCGACCGGCGAGAGCACCGAGGACGGCGCTGGCGGATCGTCGGGCGGGACCTCCGGTGGCAGTGACACCAGTTCCGTCGACGAGATCAAGTCCGTCAGGGTCGACGTCGACCAGCTCGACGATCTGCACGGGCTGGTCGAGCAACTGGTCACGAGCCGGATCAAGCTCCGCCGGGCCGTCGAGGAGGAGAACCTCGATTCGGCCTCCGAGAACCTCAACGAACTCGACAAGATCACCGCGAACCTCCAGAACACGGTGATGGACATGCGCCTGATCCCGCTGAAGAAGGTCGTCGGGAAGTTCCCGCGACTGGTGCGGGATCTCTCGCGGGATCTGGACAAGGACGTCGAGTTCACGATCGAGGGCGAGGACATCGAACTCGACCGGACGATCCTCACTGAAATTTCGGATCCACTGATGCACATCCTCCGGAACGCCGTCGACCACGGGATCGAACCTCCCGCGGAGCGCGAGGCTGCGGGCAAACCGCGGACTGGCCACATCGAACTGTCCGCCTCGCGCGAGCGCGACCACGTCATCATCGAGGTGCGCGACGACGGCGGTGGCCTGGACGTCGAGGCGATCAAAGAGCAGGCCATCGAGAAGAGCGTCCGGTCGGTCGACGAGATCGAGACGATGAGCGACTCGGATATCTACGACCTCGTCTTCCACCCCGGCTTTTCGACCGCGGAGGAGGTCACCGACACCAGCGGCCGCGGCGTCGGGATGGACGTCGTCCACGACACGGTGACGAAACTCGACGGGTCGGTCAACGTCGAGTCCACGCCCGGAGAGGGGACGACCGTCTCGCTGCGCCTGCCGGTGACGATGGCCATCGTCAAGGTCCTCTTCGTCCAGGTCGGCGACGAGCAGTACGGCATCCCGATCAAGAACGTCGACGAGATCACTCGTGCGACCGTCGCTCGGACGATCAACGGCAGCGAAGTGATCAAACACAACGACGAGATCTACCCGATCGTCCACTTAGACGACGCCTTCGACGTCCCCGGCGAGACGAAAAACGGCGACGGCATGCTCGTCCGCATTCGTGAGTCCGAACGCAAGATCGCACTGCACTGTGATTCGGTCGAGAGCCAGGAGGAGGTCGTCGTCAAACCCCTGGAGGGGATCCTCAGCGGGACACCCGGACTGTCGGGAACTGCGGTGCTGGGTGACGGCAACATCGTGCACATCCTCGACGTGGTGACGCTCTGAGATGTCGGTGGCACTGTCGGTCCCCGCGGAGGTGCGACGATGACGCGCCGATCGGGCTCCGAGCGCGGGTTCGACTACCTGATCGAGTACATCGGCGAGGAACTGGACTTCGAATCGGGCTTCTACAACGACGCCTACATGGACCGGCGGATCACCGCGCGGATGCGCCGGACCGGGACTGACAGTTACCGTGCCTACCGTCGGTTGCTCGAACGCGACGACGGCGAGCGCGAGGAACTGCTGGACTCGCTGTCGATCAACGTCACCGGGTTCTTCCGCAACCCCGAGGCGTGGGAGCGCCTCCGGCCAGTGTTGCGGACGCTGACCGACGAGCACCGACAGGTACGGATCTGGAGCGCCCCCTGCGCGGACGGCCGCGAGCCCTACTCGCTGGCGATGCTGGCGCTGGACGACCGCCGGATCGACGCAGACCGAGTCGAGATCACCGCGACCGACATCAACCGCGACATCCTTCGAACCGCTCGCAAGGGGACCTACGAGACCTCGAAGACGACCGACATCGCCGAGGAACTGGAGCCGCTGTCCGAACTGGAACCCTACATCCAGCAGTCGGGATCGACCTTTCAGGTCCGAGACTCGGTCCGGGAGATGATCTCCTTCGAGCAGCACGACCTCATCCGCGGGGATCCAAAGCGGGACTTCGACCTCGTGCTCTGTCGGAATCTCCTGATCTACATCGACGCCTCTTACAAGGTTCCCATCTTCGAGACCATCGAAGGCTCGCTCCGCGAGGACGGGTATCTCATGATCGGGATGACCGAGACCATCCCCTCGGAGATGCGCGACGCCTTCGAACCGCACGACAAGTCCCACAGGATCTACCAGAAAGGCTGATGTCACTGTACCAGCTCGAACGCGACGGCGACGTCCAGGAACTCACCCGCGTGCTCCGCGAGAGTGACAACCCCGAGATTCGCCAGCGGGCCGCCACTCTCCTCGGTGGGTTCGCCGACCACGCCGATCGCCGAGATATCGTGAGCGCGCTGGTCCAGGCCGCCCAATCGGACGACGACGGCAGCGTGACTGCCGCGGCCGTCGACTCGCTGGAGGAACTGGGTGGCGACGCCATCGAGCAGTTGATCGCCAGCATGGCCGGGATCGACTTCGAGGACGAAGCCGACTGGGTCAAGGCCAAGGCGTTCGTCCGGGCCCTGGACAGCGACGTGCCCGAGTTGCGAATGGCTGCCGCCAATGGGCTCGGCCAGTTCGGCGACGCGGACGCCCTCTCGAACGTGGTCGAGGCGTTCGACGACGACGATCATCGTGTCCGGGCTCGTGCTGCCCGGGCCGCGGGTGCGATCGCGGATCCGCGTGCCTGTGACCCGCTCGAGACCTTGCTCGACGATCGGAGTCCCGCGGTGCGACGCGAGGCCGCCGAGGCGCTCGGGCTGATCGGCAACCGACAGGCCCTACAGGCCCTGCTCGGGATGTACGACGACAGCGACGAACGTGTCCGGCGGATCGCTGTCGGCGCGTTCGGTAACTTCGACAACGGCCAGCCGGTCGAGTATCTCGTCGATGCCCTCTCCGACGACGCCGCGACCGTCCGCCGGACCGCCGTCTACTCGCTGATCGAACTGCTCGCGAACGTCCCGACCGAGAAGAGCCACGAGATCCGCGAGGCCATCGTCGACGAACTCTCCGAGACCGACGACGCAACGGTCGTGGTGCCGCTGGTCGAGATCCTCGAAGAGAGCACGCAGGTCGCCCAGCGCCGCAACACCGCCTGGCTCCTGGGCCGGGTCACCGACGGAGAGCACGAGCGTGTGATCGACGCCCTGATCTCGTGTCTGGACGACGAGGATCAGATGACCGGGCAGTTCGCCGCGACGAGTCTCGCGGAGTTCGACGGTGAGACGGTCGAGACCAAGCTGTTGGAGGTCGTTGAGGACGACGAGCAGCCGAGCGACGTCCGTGCGCAGGCGATATTCACATTGGGAAAAGTCGGCGGCGAGCGCTCGCGGGAGGCCCTGGAGTCGATCATCGACGACACCGAGAACGAGCAGGTGCGCAAGCGGGCGTTCTCGGCGCTGTCGAAGCTTGGTGGCCGCGCCAGTGACGTGCTGTGAGACGAACCATTAAGACTGTGACTGTCCAACGTTCGGTGATCGAGCGATGAGCGAGGGCGAGCAGAAACTCGCGGACGCGCAGGGGAAGTTCATGCAGGTCGTCGAAGACGGCCGCAAAGCAAGTGGCGTCGAGTGGCAGCGCTGTCGGCTCTTGCTGTCGACCAAACGCCTGCTCATCCTCACGAACGAGGGCAAACAGACCCTGCCGCTGTCGAAGATCGCGAGCATCAAATCGCGCGGCGACGTCAACGAGGCGATCGCGCAGGTGTCGAGTTACCTCTCGATCCAGATCGGCAAAGACGTCTATCTCGTCTCGGCCACGCAAAGCGAGTCTTTCGAGGAGAAGCTCTACGGCGCGATCCTCGACCAGCGGGTCGTCCTCGTCAAACACCCCGCGGTCAAAGGCGGCGTCGTCCAGGACGCGGGCTGGGAGAAGGCCCGGCTCAAACTCAGCGAGGGGACGGTCGACCTGGCGATCGCTTCGGGCCAGTTCGTCGAGATCGAACGCGACGACGTCGGGACCGTCGAGGTGACCGAACAGGAGGTCCGGGGGAAGCAGCGGCGCGCCGTCGAGATCGAACACTCCGTCGAAGACGCAGTGGTCCAGACGTACGTCTCCGGCGGGAGCCAGGTCGTCGGGGTCCTCGCCGGGCTGGTCCGCCAGCAACAGGAGATCGACGCCGACATCTCCCAGGCCGAACAGGAGGTCCTGATGGCACTGTACTCCGGTGTCTCGCCGTTCAAGATCCCCGAGTTCGTCGGGATGGACGTCGAACAGGTCGAGGAGATCTATAATAATCTGGTCGAAGCAGGGCTGTTGCAGGAAGTCCGCACCCGTCGGGACGTCTCGCTGAAAGCCCGCGGCCGAAACATCGCCAGCGACGTCATCGCGAATCAGTGACTCCACGAGGTGGTTGGTTCCTCGAAATTCTTTATTAAATCTACTACTTCAGGAAGATTTATCAGGGGTGCTGGAGAAACGCGAGTCGAGACTAGAGATGGGGTCTGGGTCACGTCGGCGGTCTGAGGCCGACACGAAATCCGAGCGAGGGCGGGGGTCCTCGCGGGGGGATCGAACGACGAACGAGCGGCGGCGATCGTCGAGGTGGAAGCCCGACCGGTCGCGCGAGGCGATGGGTGAGCGCCTGGGCGTGAAAGTGCCCGATGGCGAGACCCGAGCGCGCCTCCAGCGCCTCGAACAGCGTGACGGTACCCATCAGGTCAAACAGTGGGCCGCCGAAGGCATGAAAGTCGAGACGATGGGCATTCCGCCGGACATGCAGGCGTTTCGCAAGCGCCAGGCCGAACGTTCCGCGGAGATCCCATATGATATCGAACGGCGCAACAGACACTCGGAGTTGCGCAGCGAAGAGGCGGTCCAGCGGATGGGACCCGCTGGCGAGACAGGAGTCCCCGACTCCGTTCGGGACGTGATTTCGTCGTCCGGGCAGTCACTGGACGCGAGTATCCAGCGCGCGATGGAAGACCGGATGGGGGACTCGCTCGGTGACGTGCGGATTCACACCGGGCCGAAAGCAGCGAGTGCGTGTGAGGAGATCAACGCGCGGGCGTTCACGGTCGGGAATCATGTCGCGTTCAATTCCGGTGAGTATGATCCCGAGTCAGCGGAGGGTCAGCACGTTTTGGCGCATGAATTGGCGCACGTTCGCCAGCAGACTGGCGGGGCGGTGTCGATGCTGCCCCAGGAAGACGTTGGACTTGAAATCGATCCCGACCCGGCGTTAGAGCGCGAGGCCGAGGAAACGGCCCAGCGCGTGATGGAAGGTGGCGAGTTGGGCATTCAGCGGATGCGCAAGACCGAGGTACACGTGCAGCGGTACCCGGGAGAAGCGGTCGTCGAGAAGGGCAAGGAACTCCTCGATACGGGAACCGAGAAAGTCGACGACGCCACTTCGAAAACCTACCGGCTGAGCAAAGAGCAACTGGTAGATCTGGTGCAGTCGGTCGAAACGCCGAAAGGGGTCGTCGAGTACATCGAACACCACGATATCGACGTGGCGAGTCGCGTGCAGGACTCGGCCAGCAGCCCGATCAAGGGCGCGACCACCGGAGGCACGAAAGGATGGGCAGCGGGGTCGGCAGTCGCCGGACCGGTTGGCGGCGTGGCTGGCGCTCTCGCTGGCGGAGCCCTCGGAGTCGCTCTGACGACCCAACTCGGCGAAGACATCGCGGGCAAAGTCCAGAAGATCATCCGCAACGTGCTCGGGATGAAGACCGACCAAGAGTTCGACCTCGAAGACGATACCGACTCGAGTCGTTTCGAGGAGGAATAAGCCATGGAAGCAAAAATTATTGGAGATGATGAAAGGGGAATGGGTGTCAGAGTCATCGATAACAATTCAGTGGAGCATACTATCTCAGTTGGATTTGATGGAGAGATTCAAGGGCATGGGCAAGACGGCTACCCCGACAAAGCGGACGAGCGCACACACAACGAGGGTGAACACGTCGGCCACGCTCGAAAGTATGCCCAGTACTACGTCGATCAGGAGACGGACTACGACACACTCCCGTGGGATATCGACGCGGATCGTTTCGAGACGGTTCGGCAGGCGCTCGCGGATCTCTCTGAAGCGGAGATCGAGACGTACTTCGGCGACCTGCTGGAGCAGAGTCTGAGTCACTACGCGGACGACCCTGAGGTCGACATCGGCGAGACGACGCGCCCGGAAGCACTGCCCGACGAGATGGCGGGCGGCGAGGATGCGGTCTTCTACAAGCAAGAGATCTACCTCGACGACGAGGAAAAGGTCGAGGCAGTGTCTGGTATTGGGATCACTTACTACGTCGCCAGAGGCGAACGCAAAACGGTCTGGTGCGGTGAGAAACCGGACCGGGACCCAGACGCTCGAGTCGAACTGTTCCCGGCACCACTGGTCGATCCCGTCTCGCTTCGGGATTACCTCGTGTACAACCTCCGCTGTCAGATCCGGGACTGCTATCTCATGATGGGTCTGGAGCCACCTGAAGAGTACCGGGTGCTGGGCCACGGCCAGTATCGCTTCACCGGCAAGTACGATAGCTTCGATCTCTACCCTCCGTATCACGATACCAGTGCGGAGATCCCCGGGTATAGCCACGAGTTCCGCCCGGACCTGCCGATCACCTGGGACGAACTCGGTGGCTTGGTCGATTCGGGAAGCGACCAATCGATCTACGACCAGATCAGGGGCGCGCTGTTCAGCCGCTGAGGGTCGGACCGGGACACTTAGGGGCGCACCGGCCACAGCCAGTCGTATGCTTATCACCGACGCCACGCTGCCGGACGGCCGCACGCGGGACGTCCGGGTCGACGGCGAGACGATCGCCGAGATCGGCGAGACGCTCTCGACCACACCGGACGAGCGGACGGTCGACGGCTCGGGCAAGCGGCTCACCCCGGGGATGATCGACGTCCACGTCCACTTTCGCCAGCCCGGCTACGCCCACAAGGAGACCTGGGAGACCGGAAGTAAGAGCGCCGCCGCGGGCGGCGTGACGACCGTCGTCGACCAGCCAAACACCGATCCGCCGACGATCGACGGCGAGACGTTCGACCAGAAACGCGACTTTGCCGCGGACTCGCTGGTCGACTTCGGGATCAACGGCGGCGTCACCGCCGAGTGGCTGCCCAACATCCTCCTGCGACGCCCACTCTTTGCCCTCGGCGAAGTCTTCCTCGCGGATTCGACCGGGAATATGGGGATCGACGCCGACTTGTTTGCCGACGCGCTCCAGCAGGCGACCGACCGCGAAATCACTGTGACCGTCCACGCCGAGGACGCGACGCGGTTCAACGAGAGCGCGAGAGAGCGCGGGGACGCCGACGCCTGGAGTGCCTACCGCGCCGCCCAGGCCGAGATCGAGGCCGTTCGACGGGCCTGCGAGGTGGCTGGCGAGCACGACGCACGGATCCACATCGCTCACACGTCGACGCCCGAGGCCATCGACATCGCCAGCGAGGCGGGGATGACCTGCGAGGTCAGCCCCCACCATCTCTTCCTCTCGCGCAACGACCTGCCCGAACTGGGGACGTTCGGGCGGATGAACCCCCCGCTTCGGCGGGAGAACCGCCGCAAGAAGGTCTTCGAGCGAGTCGCGGACGGGACAGTCGACATGATCGCGACCGACCATGCACCCCACACGCGCGAAGAGAAAGACGCCTCCATCTGGGACGCTCCCAGCGGCGTGCCGGGTGTCGAGACGGCGCTGCCGCTGCTGTTGAACGAGGCTCGTGAAGGCACGCTCGGCTACGAGCGCGTCCGGGATCTGACGACCGCCAATCCCGCGAGCGTCTTCGACATCCCGAACAAGGGGCGGATCGAGGAGGGCTTCGACGCCGATCTGGTGCTGTTCGATCCCGACGAGGTCCGCGAGATCCGCGGCGAGGACACCCACACCAAGTGCGACTGGACGCCGTTCGAGGGGATGGACGGGATCTTCCCCGAGCTCACGATGGTTCGTGGGACCGTGGTCTACGAGAACAGACGCGAGGAACTGTTCGCCGAGCCCGTGGGACAGAACGTTCGCGAGACGGGCGTTCGCTGAACGAGCGCTGATCGAACGGAGAGGCGGGCCGTACAACTGTCGCCGGCCCCTACGGCCGGTATGTCGAGTCGATCACCGTCGTCGAGACAGCTGCTCGCGATGACCTGGCGCGACGCCTTTTTCGCGAGCTGGCCCGTCGATCCGTCGGTTGTCGAGCCGACACTACCGGATGGGCTGGCGGTCGACACCGACGAGGAGGGGCAGGCCTGGTTGAGCGTCGTCGGATTCGTGATGGAAGACATCCGCCCTCGATTCGTCCCGTTCGGACTCTCGTTTCCGGAACTCAATCTCCGAACGTACGTCCGCCACCGTGACGACTCGGGGATCTACTTCTACAACCTCGACGCCGACGACCGGATCGGCGTGCCGATCGCACGCCGGCTCTTTCGGCTCCCGTACTACCGGGCCGAGATGGACGTCACCGAACGCGACGGGACGATCTCTTTCGAGAGTCACCGCACGCACGAGGGCGTTTCGCCCGCGGACTTCGAGGCGACGATCGAACCCCGCGCTACTCCCGAGCCGGCCGACCCCGAGTCGACTGAAGCGTTTCTGGTCGAGAACTACCGCTTTTTCGTCGCCGGTGACGGGCGACTCTACTGTGGCGAGATCGATCACGGGCCGTGGGCGGTCCAGCCCGCCGACCTCACGATCGAGGAGAACACGCTGTTCGAGGCGGCGGGTTTCGACCAGCCCGCGGGTGATCCGCTGGTCCAGTACTCACCCGGCGTCGAGGTGACCGCGGCCCGTCTTCGGCGGGCCGAACGCAGTTTATAAACCACAGACGGCCCCAGTGGTCGACAATGACTGACGAACGAGCCGGAGAGCCGGATTCGGGGGCCGAGCCGGAGGGCGAGGACGAACCGGATTCGGGGACCGGAGTCGATTCGCCTGCGGACGGTGTCGACGACTCGCGTGCGGGTGGCGGCGTCGACTCACCCACCGAGCGGGCGGCCAAGCCCGACGAGACGACAGCCGCACCCGACGAGGTGGCCGCCTACACGACCGACGAGCGGACGCTCGACTCGCGGGTCCGGTGGCTGTGGATCGGCCGTGCACTGTTGATCGGGCTGGTCGTCGGTGGCGTCGCGACGGCCGTGGCCTTCGGTGTCGATCGGTCGTGGCTGTGGGTCGGTCCGGTCGTTGGCGTCTTCATCGCCGGGCTTGGAGTCACCCACTCGATCCTGCTGTATCGAACCTGGAGCTACGAGGTCCGCGAGGATTCGCTGTTTCTGGATCGCGGCGTGATCACGCGCGTCCAGACCGTCGTGCCCTACGTTCGCGTCCAGCACATCGACACCAGCCGCGGGCCGATCGAGCGGTCGGTCGGACTCTCGACGCTCGTGGTCTACACGGCGGGTTCTCGGGGCGCGGACGTGACGATTCCGGGGCTGACGCCGCCGGAGGCCGACGACCTCCAGACGCGACTGAAGCGACTCGCGATCGAGTCCGAGGGTGAGGACGCCGTCTGACCATGCAACTCGATCCACTCTCGATCCCCTACCGGGCGGTCGAACGCGGTCTCCAGGCGGTCATCGGGATCGCCATCGCCGGGATCGCTGGTGCGGGATCGGTCGGCGGTCTCGAAGGGCTCGCGGTCTTCGCCGCGATCGTCGTCGTCGGGATCGCGCTCTCGGTCGGCTGGCAGGTCGCCTACTACCGCCGCTTCGAGTACCGGCTCACCGAGGACACCTTCGACATCGACTCGGGCGTGCTCTCGCGCCGCGCTCGCGAGATTCCCTACGGCCGCATCCAGAACGTCGACATCCGACAGAACGTGATCCAGCGCGTGCTGGGGATCGCCGAGATTCGACTCGAAACCGCGGGCGGCGGCGAGACCGAAGCCCAGCTGCGGTACGTCAGTCTCGACGACGCCGAGACCGTCCAGGAAGAAGTCAGTCGACGCAAGCGTGGCGAGTCCGGCGAGGCCGACGCGGACGAGGTGGCCGTCGAGGAGTCGGCGACGAAGTTGTTCGAACTCACCCCGCGCGAGCTGGTGATCCTGGGGATCGTCTCGATGGACTTGCGGTTGCTCTCGATCCTGGCGATTCCGCTGTCGTTCGCCGGTCCCTCGGTGTTCGCCGAGTTCACGCCCGATGGGCTGACGCTCTTCGTCGTCGTCGCTGGCCTCCTCGCGCTCGTCGTCGCCTCGGCGATCTTCAGCGGGCTGCTCTCGATGGCGCGCTACTACGGGTTCGTCCTCAGCGACCGGGCGGAGGAGTACCGCTACGAACGCGGGCTCTTCCAGCGGTTCAGCGGCTCGATCCCCAAGGACAAGGTCCAGACGATCACGCTCACCGAGAACGTCATCGCCCGGTGGCTGGGCTACGCCAGTCTCTCGATCGAGACGGCTGGCTACGCCGGCGGCAATCAGGGTAGCGGGTCGAGCTCACAGGCGGCGATCCCGGTCGCCGATCGCGAGCGCGTCGTCTCGCTGGCCCACCGGATCGATGATTTCGAAGGCCTGGACTTCGAGCGCCCGCCCAAGCGCGCCCGGGAACGCTACGCAGTCCGGTACTCGCTGGTGGTGGCGTTCTTCGTCGCGGTCGCCTACGGAGTCGTCCGGTTCACCGAACTCTCGTTCCCGTGGTACGCGCTGCTGCTGGGGCTGGTGCTGGTCCCGCCTGCCGCCCATCTCAAGTGGTCTCAGCGCGGGTATCGACTGGAGGACGACCACGTGATCACGCGCAACGGCTTCTGGTCGCGTCGGATCACTATCGTTCCGGCCTACCGGATCCAGACGGTCGTCACGTCGGCGACGGTCTTCCAGCGCCGGCGCAGCCTGGCGACGCTGGTCGTCGACACTGCCGGCACCTACAGCCTGCTCGGTGACGACGCCCAGGCCGTCGACATCGACGCCGACGTGGCCGACTCGCTCCGGGAGGATCTGGCCGAGGACTTGCAGGACGCGATCCTGGCGTATCGCAACGAGCGAGCACAGCGCGATGGTGCGGACGCCGTCGCCACTGCTGGTGACGCCTGATCGGGCGGGCAGTCTTTTCACGCTCGGTCTCGAAGGTCGTGTATGCTCGTCCGGGAGCTAATGAGTAGCGACGTCGTGACCTGCCCGGTCGGGGCGACGCTGCGGGAGGCGGTCGGCAAGCTCTGTGAGCATGGCGTCGGGTCGGTGATCCTCCTGAGCCCGGAGGGTCATCCAACCGGAATAGTGACCGAGTCGGACGCCCTCCGTGCGGGATACGAGACCGACCGTCCCTTCTCGGAGATTCAGGTATCCGAACTCTCCCACCGTGCGGTCGTGACGGCCGCGCCCGACGAGACCGTCCAGCACGTCGCCCGCCGGATGGCCGACGAGGGCGTCAAGAAAGTCCCCGTGATGGATGATATCGATCTGGTCGGAATCGTCACGCTGACCGATATTGTCTGGCACCTCTCGGACCTCCGCTCGGAGGCCGCCGAGTTCGCCGAGATGGGCCGGGAATGGGGCCCCCACGACTGATAGTGATCGCTGTCGGTCCGTTCCGCATTGACTGCGATTCTGGTCGTCGCGTCGTGGCCGATCACCGGAAGACAGCCGCTGCTGTCCGCGGGAGCGTCATCAGGCGAACGTGAGATGGCCACGAAAAGTTTTTTCAACTTCGAGTCAATATATACAACCGTAATGAGCCGAGACGCCTATCGACTGACCGAACCGGTGTCGGAGTTCCCCGAGGGCGAGATACTCGACGTGACCGCTCGCTTCGGTGACTGGCACGTCGCCGACCTGGAACTGGAACCCCGAAGTGCGTCGCCGCTGTCCCCGAGCAAGCTGGTCGTGACGGAGTCGGACGCTGGATTCAGTGAAGACGAGATCCTCGATCCGACGGCACGGATCGGCGACTGGCACGAGTACGACCTGGCGTTCGAACCGGGGCAGGACGAAACCGACGACCCGACGCGACTCACCGCCGAGGCGTTCGAGGCCGTGGCCGAACCGGTCGAAGCGACCGCGTAGTCACGGACCACAGAAACATTGCCGCTCGCCCCCTCCGACGCGTTGCGTTAGACGGCCGCGCCACCTACGCGCCCGGTCGAACTACCGGCCGCGCCTACCTACGCGCCCGGTCGAACTACCGGCCGCGCCTTCCCTTCGTCTGTCGATAGTCCCGCCCGAGCACGTCGAGCAGGTGGTCGATAATTGCGTCAGTCTGCTTCTCGGACTGGTCGGCGGGTTCGACCATTGGGACGATCTCGAAGCCACGGCCGCGGATGGTCGTGGCGTGTTCGTCCTCGACGTCGAAGTCCTCCGCGCTACGGGTGGTGTACTCCCAGGCCAGCGCTTCGAGGGCGTGCTGGCCGACGGCGACGATGATCTCGGGGTTGATCATCCGCACCTCGCTGTTGAGGTAGGGTTCGCAGTTGGTGAACTCCGCGTCGGTCGGCTTGCGCTCGGGGTGGTGACACCGCGCCGCGTACGTCAGCACGGCGTTTTCGAGGTCTGGTTCGGTCGTCTCTGGCGAGGACTCGGTAAAGCCGGTCGCGTACAGAATCTCGAGCATCGTCTCCCGGTCCGCACCCATGAAGGGAATCCCGACCTCGTCGGCTCCCGAATCGGGAAAGCCGCCGACGAACGCGAACTCCGCGCCGACGTCGCCGTAGCCGTGGACTACGTTCGATCGCGTCTCGGCCAGCTCGGGACAGTTCTCGCAGGTCTCGTCCATCCCGAAGGGATTGAACGGGGAGTCCTGATTGGCGTCCATACCTCCGTGTTCGTCCGAACGTCCAAAACTCGACCGGTCCCTAGACTCTTGTCGGACGATTCCTAAGTCTCGGGAGATGAGCAACAGTACCACGAACGCGATTCTGCAGGGTTTCAGCCGCCGGAGTCTCGCCCGCGTCTGCTATCTCGGGGTCTTCGTCGTCCTCTACTACGGGACGGAGCTGTTCGCCCAGTATCCACTGTTGCAGTGGCTCGGACTGTTCGGTCTCGTCGTCGTCTTCTTCGACGCCGTGATCTGTGCGCGGCGGCGCTGGCGCGTGGTGAAGAGCGAGTTGAGCGAGGACGAAGCCTCGGATCCAGGCTGCTAGTCTTCGTCGACGGTCTCGGCGTGCGTGTCGGCGTCCTCGGGGTCGTTCACAGGACTAGACGGGTGGTAGTCGGTGTCGTACTCGCCGGCCTGCCCGTCGAGTCGGTCGGGGTTGATCCGGCCACCCAGCAGCATGAAGTCCAGCACCTGGCAGTACAGCAGCGCCTCGACGACCGGCACCGCTCGCGGCGGGAGGGTCGGGTCGTGGCGACCGACGACCTGAATCTCCTTTTTCTCGCCGGTTTCCCAGTCCACAGTCTCCTGCTTCTTGGGGATGGAGACCGGCGGGTGCCACGTGACCTCGCCGTAGATGGGCTGGCCGGTCGTGATCCCGCCCTGGATGCCGCCGTGGTCGTTGCCGACGGGAACGGGGTCGCCGTTCTCGTCGAACTCCCAGTCCTCGTTGTAGTCGATCCCGCGCGTGGTCCGGGCCTCCCGGCCGATCCCGTACTCGAAGTCGTTGACCGCCGGGATCGAGTACATGAGCTGGGCCAGCCGCGAGGGGAAGCTGTCGAACCGCGGCGCGCCCAGCCCACGCGGGACACCCCGACACTCGAAGTAGATCGCCCCGCCGATCGAGTCGCCTTCCGTCTGGATCTGATCCGCGAGGTCGCGCATCTCCGCGGCCGTCTCGGGGTCGGCACACCGGACCTCGTTTTCCTCGCTGTGTTCGAGCATCTCTTCGAAGCTGACTTCGGGCGCTTCGATATCGCCCAACTGGGAGACGTGGGCTTTGATCTGGACATCGTACTCGCTCTGTTCGAGGATCTGTTTCGCGATCCCGCCGGCAGCGACCCAGTTGACCGTCTCCCGCGCGGAGGAACGACCGCCGCCGCCCCAGTTTCGCGTGCCGAACTTTGCGGAGTAGGTGAAATCGCCGTGGGAGGGTCGCGGTGCGGTGACGAACGGTTCGTACTTGCCCGAGCGGGCGTCCTTGTTCTGGATGACCATCCCGATCGGTGTCCCGGTAGTGTAGCCGTCCTGCAGGCCGGACTTGATCGAGACCTTGTCCGGTTCGCCACGGGAGGTGGTGATCATCGACTGGCCGGGTTTGCGCCGGTCGAGGTCTTTCTGGATGTCGTCCTCGTCTAACTCGACGCCGGCCGGCACGCCAGAGACCGTACAACCCATCGCCTCGCCGTGGCTCTCTCCGAAGGTCGTCACCTGGAAGAGCCGACCGAAGCTATTGCCATTCATTATCACTCCGTGGGGGTTGGGTGCATTTGAAACTACCACTTTCCGTTTCTCGGCGCTCCGCCGTTCGCGGCTCCATCGCGGGACTTTTCCACTCGGCTCGACTCGATTCTGTATGACCGACCGATCCGAGTTTCTCGCCGGCGAGCGGCCCGACGACGTCGCCTTCTTCCTGCACGACGACGCCGTCGACAACATCGACGCGCTCGAGGACTACGCCGAATCCGTCGACGATGGCGTGATTCTGGTCCTCCCCGGTGAGCAAGGGCGGAGTGCCTTCCAGAAGGCCGCCGGTATCGACCCGATGGAGTTGGCCCAGCAGGCCATGGAGACCGAGGGGACCATCGACGCCGAGCTGACGGGTGGCTTCTGTCCGGCCGAAGACGACGAGCCCGAGGCGAATCACACTGCGCGGATCGTCTTCGCGTTCGCCCAGGAACGGACCGAAGAGGCTGGTGGGATCTACGCCGAGGGCGACGTGATTCACGCCTACGCAGTCTGTACCTGCGGTGAACGGTATTCGGACAAGTGGGTCGTCGGGGATCGCGAGTAGATTCTGATTGGACAGCAGATTCTGATTTTTCCGTTGGCGCGTACGGTCACGACCTCGTGTCGTGACACACTCATGCGAGGGACGAACGAGCCGTAGGCGAGTGAGTCAGCTGGGGAAGATGTGGCTGAATTCGGGCGGGACTTTCTGGATGGTCATCTCTGAGGCAGTGTCCCAGAAAGCCCCCATCTTCTCGACTCCCAGGACTCGCTGCGCTCCTCGTCGTTTCACTCCTGCGGTGCTTACGTCGTCCGGGTTCGTCGAGGAGATGGCCCCTTTCAGTCCCACCCCACACGTACCGCAACAGCACCACACCCTCCCCAGCCGATTCGCTCAGTCGTTTGACTCCTTCGCTCATCCCTCGCACAATGTCGGCTCGACACAGGGTCGAGCCAGCGCGCGCCTCAAATCCTTATTGGTCGCTATCGTCGAGGCCGTCGACGGCTTCTTCGGTCGCGTCCTCGTTCTCCCAGTCTAGTCGCCGAAATCCATCCACGATCGCTTGCTTCGCCACCGCTCCCCGGGTCGTCCAGTGGTGGGCGTAGTCGAGCATGTCGTCGTAGACGTCCGGTTTACACCCTGCCGCGCGCGGATGGCCGCCGCCGTTGACCTGTTCGGCGACCTCGTGACAGCGCTCGAAGCCCTCGGTCCCGCGGAGACTCGCGCTGCCGGCGGGCTTGACGATCACGGCGGCGTCGGCACCCTGCTCGCGGAGGGCTTCGGCGACTTCGTTCTGGGAGCAGCGGCCGTAGGTCACGCCGACGGTCCAGGGACCGACCTCCCGCAATTGAGCGCGCTCGACGGCCTTCTCGATGAGGGCCTCCTTCTCGACGCGGCGCTCGGCCAGAAAGTCCTGAGCAGCGGGCGAGAGGTCCGCGCCGTGTTCCGTGACGACTTCGAGGTACTCCTCGGGCTCGCTCCAGTGTGAGAAGTCGGCCAGATCGTCGCTGCGGGGATCGTCGCGGATCCAGAGATCGTGATCACGCGTGGCGGCCACGAGATCGACGAGCACGTCGTCGAACTCGGCGTCGAGTTCGCGCAGGGCGACGTCCGCGGAGCACTCCTCGTCTGACTCGCCGACGACGAGATCGACGCCCGATTCTTCGACCAACGCGGCGAGGTCGTCGTTCCACTGGTGGTGGTCGAACCACCGGACCGAGCCCGCTCGCTCGGCCAGATTCGGGAGTGCAGCCAGATCGGATTCCCGGTCGGGACAGAGGTCACAGACGTAGACGTCGGCGTCGGTCTCCAGATACTCCGCGACCCAGGCGAGTCGTCGTTCGAGGTCGTGGGGACTGGCGGGGACGAGCGCGGCCTCGCCGTGGGCGGCCCGCACCAGCGCGACGCAGGCAAGGCCGTCGGCGTCCGGGTCGGCGACGACGACCGTCTCCGCGCCCGCAAGCGACTCGGCGGCTTCCTGTTCTCGCTGGGCTTGCTGGACGTCGTCGGGGCGGAAGAAGCCCTCGCCCGGGAGGACCGATTTGCGTTCGAGCGAGAGCCGATCGCTGTCGATGAGCCATTCGTCCATCGCTCAGGCCTCCAGATCCGCCGGGTCTGGAACTGCTCCATCCTCGCCGGCTTCGAGTTGTCGGGCGGTCAGGACGGGCACGGGCGAGCGCCGGACGACGGCTTCGGCGACGCTACCCAGGAGGAAGGAATGTTCGCCGTGGCGACCGCGGGTCCCGGTCGCGACGAGGTCGGCGTCGACGTCCTCGGCGTAGGCACAGATCTCTGTGGCGGGCGTTCCATCTCGGACGGCCGTCTGGACGTCGTCGGCCCGCGATTCGATTTCGCCGAGCGCCTCCTCGGCCTGTTCGTGCAGTGCGTCTTGGAGGTCGTCGCGGACGCGGTCGGGCGCGGCCTCGACCTCGGTTTCGTCGACGACGTACAGTGCGTGGACTGTGGCGTCGAAGCGCTCGGCGAGGTCCAGCGCGACCGTGACGGCCCGCTCGACGCTCTTGGAGCCGTCTGTCGCGAGGACGATCGTGTCGAACATGTACTCACCTATCGTGGGTCCGAGGTATAAATGGGCAGGAGAACGTCGCGGGTGTCTGCTGACGAGCGGCGAGCGGGCACGTCGAACCGGCGGTGATCGGCTCGGTGGCTTTTTGCCGGCGCCGGTCGCAGGACTACTCGATGGCCGTCGAAATCGAAACGGTGCTGGTCCCAGTCGACGGGACGTCCGAGGCAGAACGCGCCGTCGAGTATGCCGTCGCGGTCGCACAGCGGTACGACGCGGGCGTGCACGTCTTGCACGTCGTCGGCGAATCGGTTGCCAGAGGCGTCCAGCACGGTGCGATCGACGCCGACGACGTCGCCGACGACCACCAGGCGTTCATGGACACTGTCCGCGGGTACGCAAACGGTGTCCCGGTGACCCAGTCAGTTGCACTCGGATTCTCCGCGACAAAACTCACCCAGCACCCCGTCGGCGTCGTCCTCGACACCGCCGACGAGATCGGCGCGGATTTCGTCGTCGTCCCGCGCGAGTCCGTCCGCGAACAGCCCACCGCCATGCTCGGCAAGGTCGCCCAGTACGTTCTCTCCTACGCCAGCCAGCCCGTCCTGTCAGTCTAAGCGAGGTCTGTTCAGTCGAGGCGGATCGTCATCTCGATCTCGAAGCTCTCGGTGTCACAGATCTCGAAGCCGACCTTCTGATAGAGCGCGATCGCGGCCTTGTTCCAGCGCTCGACGGTCAGCCAGACCTTTTCGAGTCCCTCGCGCTGGCCGTGGCCGAGCAGCGTCGCGATGAGTTCGGTTCCGATCCCGGCCCCTTGGTACTCGCTGAGGACGAAGATCGCCAGCTCGTGCTCGCCCTCCCGATCGGCGACCAGCATCGTGTGACCGACTGCGTCCCCGTCGTGCCAGGCGATCGCGTTCAGATTCTCCGCCTCCAGCACCGTCTCCAGCCAGTTCTGGATGGCGTACTCCTTGACGGGCGGGATCCCCTGGGCCCGGTCGGCAGGGTCGAACGCCTCGTACATCGACAGCAGCGTCTCGCGGTCGTCGCGGTCGGCTGCCCGGAGGTCGATCTCACGGCCGTCCCGATCCGTGATCGTCCGCGGCGGTCGCGGGAACGTCCCGGCCGCCTCGTCGGGATAGGTTCGGTTGCTCGTCATCTGATGAGTGTCACCGGCGTTTCGGCGTTGAGGACGACGAACTCCGCGACGCTGCCCAGCTGGATCTTCCCGAGCGCGCTCCGACTCCCACCGGCGACGACCAATCTGTCGAAGTCCTCGCCGTCGGCGAGTTCGACCAGTGCACCGCCGACGTGGCCCTCCAGGCGTCGGACGGCGGCGTCGATCCCGGCGTCGGCGAGTTCGGCCCGGACCTGTGATTCGATGTCTTCGAGCGGGTCGCTGACAGCGTCGTCGTCGTAGATCGCGACCGTCAGCGAGTCGCCGGCGGCCGCCGCTCGCTCGACGGTCTGCCGGAGGGCCTCCCACGATAGTTCGCCCCCGCTGTGGCCCAGCAGCACCTTCATAGCTCTGCTGTCGTCGTCCGGCGGGTTAAATCTCTGGATCGAATCGCCGACCGAACGACATAGGCGTCTCCACTCCGAACGGTACGATATGCACCGACTCGGTCGTCTCGCGACCCTGGTGATCCTGCTGGCGCTGGTCGTGTGGGGATCGACCACCGCGCTCCCGGGGCTGGTCGACGCGAGCGAGGGCGACGACTTCCGCCCCGACTGTGAGTACACCTACCTCGTCTTCGAGGTCACAGACCCGACTGACGACGAGCGCGCGTCGGCGATCGCCTACGAGAACCTCTCGGATGCCCGGCGGACAGCGTTCGACACGTACCTCGACACCGGCGACGGGGCAGCCGAACTCGACGTCGCCCTCTGGAACCGCCTCTACGAACGACCCGAGCCGATCCACTACGTCGCCTACGACGGGACGTTCTACCGGGCCAAGCCCCTCCTCCAGAAGTGTTCGTCCTGGGAGCGCTACGGCAACGGGACGATCCCCTGATACCGCTCCGGCGGCGACACGCTTTTTCACCGGGCCCACCCACTGCTACCAATGACAGACGACGAGCAGTCCGCCGAGCAGCCCGACCCCGGCGAGACCGAGAGCCAGCCATCCGAAAACTCGACGGCCACGGCAGCCGAACCCGACGAGCGCGCCCCGTCGGACGACTCCACAGCTGCGGCGGCGGAGTCCTCCTCACCGGACGACGCTCCCGGGGACGCCGAGAGAGCAGCCGATTCCGCGGCTGAGCGGGACGTGCCTGAAGACGTGCAGAAGTACGAGCGATTCACGAAGATCGAGAGCGGGACCTACGACCGCGCGAACGACTTCCTGCGCGAGCGAACCTACATCACCGCTCGGGAGTGGGCCATCGCGCGGCTCTGTGCGGACTTCCGGACCGAGACAGGTGTGGAGATGACCAAGATCGGCGAGAATCTGCCCGAACTCGTCCCGTTCATGACCGACACCTACACGCCCCAGGCGGTCAATCAGGCCCGCGCGTCCTTCGAGGAGAAAGTGCGGAAAGCGGGTGCGACCTTCCTCTACGGCGCGATGTGTGACTTCTTCACCGCGGAGGAACTGGACGACGTGATGTACGAGGCAACCGAGGTCGCGAAGTTTCTGCTGGAAGTCGAGGGGGTCGATCTCTCGGTCGAGGAAGAGTTAGAGGCCGAGGACCGGATCTCGAGCGTGATGCGCGACGTTCGCGAGCACTCGGCGGCGCTGCGTCACGACGAGGTGTGTTGCCCTGAGTGTGGCCACGAGTTCGAGGCAGGAGAGTAGGCCAAGGAGGACCTCCCGTTAGGGAGTGTCCGGACACGTAGTCTCCTGCCGAGTGAAGCGGGAGAGTAGGCCATCGAAGACCGCGAAGCGTGTCTGAGTTCGTAGTCTCACGGTTCGGAGAGGCAGGGGAGTAGCGCCATCGAGGCCCTCGTGGCCGAGAACCCTTCTCCACTGCCGAGTGAGGCTGGTGAGTAGGGCGAGGCGAACGAAGTGAGGCTCGCCAGAGACGAACGGCGAAGCCGTGAGTCAGGCCATCGAGGCCCTCGTGGCCGAACACTCGTGTTCACACCCACAGTTTAGTGCGTGCCAGCCGACCGTTCAGGTATGGACTTCCGCGTCATCCAGGGGGACATCGCGGCACAGTCGGCGGACGTGCTGGTCAACGCCGCCAACACCAGCCTGCGGATGGGGTCGGGCGTCGCGGGCGCGCTCAAACGCGCGGCCGGCAGCGGCCTCCCCAAAGAAGCGGTCGCGAAGGGACCAGTCGATCTCGGCGCCGTCGCCGCGACTGACGCCTACGACCTCGACGCCGAGTGGGTCATCCACGCCGCGGCGATGCCCGCGGGCGGACAGGCCACAGCCGAGAGTATCCGCGAGGCCACGCGGAACACGCTCCAGACTGCCGACGAACTCGACGCCGAATCGCTCGTCATGCCCGCGCTGGGCTGTGGGATTGCCGGCTTCGACCTCGACGACGGCGGTCGAATCATCGCCGAGGAGATCGACGCCTTCGACCCTGTCTCGCTGAGGGACGTGGCGTTGATCGCCTACAGCGACGAGGACTACGAGACGCTGGCAGCACTGTGATGTCCCTGTTACCGGACAGAGGGGTTCGACCAGTATATTGACAAGCGAGACGCGTGAACGAAAGCTATCATGACGGATACAGACGGCGAGCTATCGTCTGTCGATGGCGAATCACTCGCCATCGAGGCCGACAACCTGACCAAGCACTACGGTGATGTCGTGGCGGTCGCCGATCTGGATCTCGCGATTCCACAGGGCGTCGTCTACGGGTTTCTCGGCCCGAACGGGTCGGGGAAGACGACGACGATGCGGATGCTGACCAGTCTGACGCGTCCGACCAGCGGGACGGCCAGGATCGTCGGTATCGATATCGGCGACCGGGACGCACTCATCGAGAAGATCGGGTATCTCCCCGAGGAACCGCCGCTGTTCGACGAACTCACCGCCCGCGAGCAACTCCGCCACGTCGCCGCACTCCACGATATCCCGGCCGAGACGGCTGACGACCGGATCGAGCGCTATCTCGATCGATTCGACCTGCTCGATGCTGCAGACCGTCGTCAGGAGGGGTACTCGACGGGGATGCGAAAGAAGGTCGGCCTCATCCAGACGGTGATCCACGAGCCGACAGTACTGTTTCTGGACGAGCCGACCTCCGGGCTGGACCCGCGAGCGGCCCGGACGGTCAAGGACCTCATCGCCGAACTGTCGGCAGGCGATACGACTGTCTTCCTCTCGACGCACATCCTCTCGGTCGTCGACGAACTCGCCGAGACGGTCGGCGTCCTCAATCGTGGCCGACTCGTCGCGGAAGGCACGCCGGCCGAACTCAAACGTCGCGCCGAGAGCGGCGAGGCCGGCAGTCTCGAAGACGCGTTCCTCTCAGTCACGGCCGATCACGCCGACGAAACGCCAGCTGAAGGTGCGGTGGGAGAAATCGAGACTGACGGTGGGGATCGATGATCGCGGTCGGGGCCGCGATCAGGCTCGCCCGGATCGACGTGACGCGGATGGTGCGAAAGCACAGCAGCCGCAAACTCACATCACTGGCATCACTCGGGACGTTCGGACTCCTGTTCGTACTGCTTTCGGTCGGTGGCGGCTATCTCAGCTATCGCGCCGGTCAATCGCTCGTCGCGGGTGAGTTCGGGATCCAACCCGAGCCCGCCATCACCGGGTTGCGCGGCCTCGTCGCCCTGTTCGGCCTCGTCACGACGGTCGTCTTTCTGGTCCGGGCGATCGGCCAGCGCGGCACGCTCGTCAACGCCGAGGGGATTCTGACAATCGTCCCGACCGACCGGGCGCTGGTGGGACTATTGCTGGCGGAGTACGTCTACGTCCTGCTGTGGATCGGTGGCCCGGCACTGGGTATCGGTGTGGGCTTCGCATTTGGGATCGGGTCGCCGCTACCAGTCCTGACCGTTCCGCTGGCACTTGCTGGAATGGGGCTGACAGCCGTGAGCGTCGGTATCCCGCTCGGGCTCGGCCTCCGACACGTCCTCACGCGGTTCGCGTTCGTCGCTCGGAACAAGGCCGCGCTTCTGGTCGCGGTGTTCGTCGCCTACATGCTCGTCGCGATCACCGGCTCGCTCAATCAAGTGCTGATCGAGCTGTTCGAGCCGATGCAGTCCTCGCCCACGGGCTGGTTCGCGGATCTGCTCGTCCTCGGCGCGCCCGGCGTGGCGGAGACGCCGATCCGGGCCGCCGGTTCGATCGCCGTCGCACTCGCTCTCGCTGCCGTCGGCACCTTCGTCGGCATTCGGATCGCCGAGCGTCACTGGTTCTCCGATCCGGCGCTCGCGAGTGAGACCGAAGACGAGCCAGCCGCGACCGAATCGGCCAACCCGGGTATCGAGCGCCGACTCGCGGGCTATCTCGGCCAGTCGATGGCCGCACTGGTCACGCTCGCCTGGCGGCAGGCGTTCCGTTCGCCACTCAAGTTGCTGTACGTGGTCTATCCGCTGCTGTTCGGGGTGGGCATTTTCGCCGAGATCTTTCAGACCGGGCAGATCCCGGCGTATCTCCCTGTCGGGACGCTCGCGTTCGTCGCCTGGGCTGCCGGTGTCATCTTCACGCTGAACCCGCTGGGCGATCAAGGGGCGTCCCTGTCGACGACGCTTCTCAGTCGCGTCGATGGCCGGACGTTCGTCCATGCACACATCTTCGCCGGCCTCGTTGTCGCGATTCCCGTCGGGACGACCCTCACCGCCACCGTCGCGTTTCTGAGCCCGCTCGATACGACGACGGCACTCGTGCTCACCGCTGCCGCGCCGCCAGCGATGCTCGTCGCGAGCGGACTCTCGGTCGGGATCGGTATGGCGTTCCCTCGCTTCGAGGCGGTCAACATCTCTCGCTCGATGGAGACTGTCGTCCCGAGCAAGGTCGCATTCTTTCTCTTTAGCGCCCACCTGGTGCTAACCGTTCTCTCGGGTGCCATCGTCTACGAGGAGATCGTCCGTGTCCTCGTCGCCAGTCTCCTCACCTGGCTATTGCCGTTCGGACTGGGAATCGAGGCCGAGACGCTGTACACCGTCGCCGCGGTCGCGCTCGCCCCGTTATTGCTTGCGCCTGTTGTCTCCTATCGCTACGCTATCCGTGCGTTCGACCGATATACGTTCGGTTGACTGTCACTCGTGGCCCGACACCCGAACTGGCTCGTAGGGGTCTTCGAGATAGGCCTGCTCGCTCGCCGTGAGGTCTATCTCCAGGGCTTCGACGGCGTCTTCGAGGTGTTCGACGCTCGTCGTCCCGACGATGGGCGCGTCGACGGCCTCCTGGTGCAACAGCCACGAGAGGGCGATCTGTGCCATCGTGACGCCTTTCTCGGCCGCTAACTCGGCGACACGCTCGTTGATCTCGCGGCCGCCGCCCTCGAAGTAGGGGTGTTCGCGGGCGTAGTCGTCGCTCTGGCCGCGGGTCGTCGCGTCGAACTCCTCGTGCGGGCGTGTGAGATAGCCTCGCGCGAGCGGACTCCAGGGGATGACGCCGACGCCTTCCTTCTCACAGAGCGGCAGCATCTCGCGTTCCTCCTCGCGATAGAGGAGGTTGTAGTGGTTCTGCATCGTCTGGAATCGCTCTAAACTGTGGCGTTCGCTGGTGTGCAGCGCCTCGGCGAACTGGTGGGCGTACATCGAGGAGGTGCCGACGTGGCGGGCCTGCCCGCGGCGGACGGCGTCGTCCAGCGCTCGCATGGTCGTCTCGATCGGCGTGTCGTCATCCCAGCGGTGGGTCTGATAGAGGTCGACGGTGTCCATCCCCAATCTGTCGAGGGAGTTCGACAACTCCTGCTCGATAGCCTTCCGGGAGAGGCCGCCGGAGTTGGGATCGTCCTCGTCCATCTGGAAGTAGCCTTTCGTGGCGACGACCTGCCCGTCGCGGTCGTACTCCGCGAGGACGTTTCCGAGGACCCGCTCGCTCTCGCCCTCGGAGTACATGTTGGCGGTGTCGAAGAAGTTGATCCCCAGGTCGATCGCGCGCTCGATGATCTCGCGACTCTCCGCTTCGTCGAGGACCCACTCGCGCCACTCGGGCGTGCCGAAACTCATACAGCCCAGACAGATGCGGCTGACTTCGATGCCGGTCGAACCCAGTGTCGTGTACTCCATACTCAAGACAGAGCACGGAACCGCGAAAAACGTCCCGGCTACGCAAAGCAGGCGACGGGTTCGCCCGAGTCCCAGGGGTCGGGGTCGAGTTCGTCGAGATCGACGTTGTTGCGAGGTGCGTCTGTCCGTACGACCAGTGCCGGATCGATGTAGTAGGTGACCATCACGCCCCAGTTATCGAAGTGCACCGATGGTGGCTCGTTTTCGTCGATAGCTTCGGCGCCGCCGTAGTATGTTCGGAGACGAACGACCGCTGCCCCATCGGGAGAATCGAACGTCCACGTATCGACCACGGCTACGCTGATGCGATGGAGGTTGGCGGCTTCTGTGATTTGCTCGTTCGTTCGGTAGGCCTTTTCGAAGCGCGCGGCATACTCGATGGCGGACTCGTCGCCGAGTGACTCGGACGGCTGGCCAGGATACGCAACCGGCTGGACGAGGTCTTCGCCGTCTTGGGGCCCCGGCACCGGCCGAGAGGCTTCCGAACAGTCGATATCGGGCGCGTCTGGCAGTGGTTCCGGTCCGGGGGCCTCACTCCCGAGCGCATCGAGACACCCAGTGACCGACAGTGAGAGGGTGGTTCCACCGAGCGTGAGGAGCGTGCGGCGACGCATCGTCTACTCGTTTCGAGATGGAGCGTGTTTAATTATCTTGGGGAGAATCGAAGCAGGCGAGTCCGTCGCCGTTCTCCCAGGGGTCGGGATCGAGACTCTCGGGGGTGAGTTGGCTCTGCCCCTTCGTTTCGGCGCGGACGACCCTCGACGGGTCGACGTAGTAGGTGACGAAGACCTGCGGCGAGTCGTAGATGGCTCCGGGACCATCGTCGTCGAGTACCTGGCCGCCGTAGACGGTTTTCAGTCGGACGACTGCGCCACCCGGTGGCGCGTCGTAGGTCCACGTCTCGGTGACGCCACCGCTGTACTCGCGGAGTGGCCCCTTTTCGAGGATCTCGTAGTTCCGCCGATAGGCCTCCTCGAAGCGCGTGACGTAGTCGACCGCGCTATCTTCGAGCGGCGACGGCGGCTCGCCAGGGTAGTCGACCGGCTGTACTGTGTTCTCGTCGGGCTGTCTCGGTGGGATCGGTCGGGAGACGTTCGAGCAGTCGACGTCGGGCGGCTCCCGCTCCGCCAGAGGCCGTGCGGTCGGTGCCGTCTCCGGGCTGGACCCGGAACCGCCGAGACAGCCAGTCACTGCTATCGAGAGGGCCGAACCGCCGAGCGCGAGGACTGATCGTCGTCGCATCTGTACCTGTCTCTATGGGTATCTCGTGGTATAATCTTCTGAAGACCACAGCGATGATTGAACCTATCCGCTGGTGATACTACGAATACCGTTCGGGGTCGATCGAACCGACGTACCGTCGCGTTCCCGCGTAGAGGACGACGGCCAGGACGGCCAGCCCGGCGACAGTCAGCGTCGTCACCTGGGTTGCGCTGCCGACGGCGAGTTTCGCGGCGACGGTCGCGGGGTGCTCGGGCAGCAGCGCGGCCGCGCCGAACAGCCCCAGCGCGACGATCGAGTACAGCAACTGGGCCTGCCGGCGCTGGCCCAGTAGTAGCGCCAGGACCGTCCCGAGGACGACGACGACCAGTGAGATGGCCGACACCAGCGCCACCAGCGCCAGGACGTTCGAGACGGCGATCCCGTTGATACTCAACAGCCCGATCCACAGCACCGCCTGGATCGGCGCGAGCACGGCCATGCCCAGGGCCTTCCCGTCGACGACGTCCGTCAGCGAGACGGGCGCGACCCGGAGCAGTTCGAGGGTCCCGCGCTCGATCTCCTCGGTGAGGGCGTCGACGGTCACGGAGCCGCTGATAAAGGGCGGCAGGAACAGCAGCAAGGGTAGCAAAATGGTGTAGGTGAACCCGAAGTAGGGGCTGGCTTCCGCTTCCGGCGGCAGCGGGACGGGCTGGGTCGAGAGGTGAGCACTCCGGCGCGTCCGCTCGTCACGCTCCAGTTCTTCGAGCACCTCCCGCACCTGGACGACGGTGACTGTCGACTGGACGCTCCCCTCTGGGACGGTGGCCGTGACCGATATCGTCGGCCCGGTGTCGGTCGAGTGGAGGACTCCGATCACCTCCCCCTCCCGGAAGGCTTCGAGGGCGGCCTCCTGTGACGGATAGATCTCGGTGTTGACCTCCGCGGCCCGGGCCGCCCGGTCGAGTTCCTCGCGGGCCTCCCCGGAGATCCCAAACGTCAGTTGATCTGATTCGACGCTGCCCGGGTCGTACAGCGAGGTGAGACCGACGACGAGGAACGACGAGAACGCGGCGATGAACAGCTGGATGACCAGCGCGAGGACGATCGTCTTCTCGCGGGAGAGACTGGCGATGTCCCGCCGGGCGATGGCGATGCGGACGTCACGAGACAAAGAGCATCACCACCGTGTAGTTGTACGCGAAGTGAATCGCGATGGCGAGACTCAATCCCACCGCGTAGCCGCGTCTCCCCCGTCGCCCGCCGATCGCCGAGGTCGCGGCGGTCACGACGTGCAACAGGAGTGGCGCGAGTAACAGCAAGATCGCCACTAGCGGACCGATGTCGGCGACAGGGCCGGCGGAGGCGACCGCCGACTGCTGGACTTCGGGCAGCGAGTCGGGGAAGACCAGTCGGACGAGCAACAGCCCCTTCTCGGCGACGAAAAAGCCCAGGCCCGCGAACGCGCCTACGACCAGCGCCGACCGCAGTGATCGGTCGTAGCGGTTGTGGACGAATCCGGCGTAGACGGGGAGGCTCTTGGCCAGTTCCTCGATCGTGACGATCGACAGCAGGATCAGGCTGAGCCAGATCGTCTGGGAGACGGCCGTCGAGACGGGATAGATCGCCGCGACCGCGACCAGTTCGGCGAGGATGACCAGCGGGATCAACATCGCGACGACGACGACGATGCTCCGTGCGCGCTTGATCCGCCCGGCCAGCGAGTCGAGCACCTTCAGCGGGATCGGCCGCTGGGTGAACATGTCCTCTTCACGATAGAGGCCCGCACCGAGACCGAAGAACAACGTCGCGGTGAACAGCGGTGGCAGGATCGAGAAGCCGAAGGCCGACAGCGAGATCGACGCGCCCTGGATGTCCCGGACGACGATCGTCAGCGGCGAGACGAGTGCGATCGGCGTCACCTCGGTGAAAATCGCCGGCACGAACGCGTAGGTCGTCAGCGAGACGGTGATCGCGACGGTCACGAACGTCAACTCCTTGAACGACCGGGCGAACATCGCTCCCAGGAACGTCGCCGAGAGAAAGAGCAGGACGAGCGGAACGACCGCCAGGATCGAAAAGAGCCCGCCTTCGGCCCCCAGCAGCGTGACGATGCCGACGACGATCAGCACCTCGAGGGCCATCGCACCCGCGAAGTAGGGGAGGGTCTTGCCGCCGATGATGTCCGCGCGCGTGACCGGCGAGACCAGCATGAGTTCGCCGCGACGGTTGATCCGCTCGCTCAGCATCGTCGACCCGTAGGCCTGGATGACGAAGTTCAACGGCAGAACGAACAGGAACGCCAGCACGAGCGACTCGAAGGGGAACGGCGGCGCGATGTCCGAGGGCGCGCCCGTCGTTCCACTGCTGCCCGTGATGCTCGGCAACCCCCCGCCGATGTTGCCACCCGCGTTCCCGTCACCAGTTCCACCGCCTCCCGTGCTCCCGTCACCGGTCCCGTCGCCAGTCCCGTCACCGGTCCCGTCGCCGGTTCCGCCACCCGTCCCGTCACCGGTCCCGTCGCCGGTTCCGCCGTCGCCGCTCCCACCCGGTCCGATCTGGACGTCACGCTCGACGTAGTTCAGCGTCACCGAGACGGGGAAGGCCGCCGACTGGTTGGCTTCCCCGCGCATAATTCGGTCGTTGTAGGCGGTGACGCTGCTGCGCAACTCCGAGAGGGCCGCTTCACCCTTGGTCGTGCCGCTGGAGACGGCCCGGGTGAACGACACGCGGACGTCGATTTCCTCACCGAGTTCGGCACCGGGGTCACGGATCGCGAACGTCGGATCGTCCTCGACGACCGGGTACAGGGGACTCTCCTCGTCGATCCCGACCCGGTAGATCCCCTGATCGATGGCGACGCCGCCCTGAGCGACGACCAGGGGTGCGACCGCGCCGAACAGCAACAGCGTGACGCCGACGATGGCGGCCGTCTTGCGGTCGATCCCGCCGGCGTTTTTCGTCACTTCCCAGCGAGCGATCCGCAGCAGCTTTCGCGGCCGCACGCTCAGGCCTCCGGTTCCGGTTCGGCTCCCTGTCGCCGGCGGCGGCGCGTCTCTCGGCCGTCCTCGGCGACGTTGAGGAAGACCTCTTCGAGGCTCGATTCTTTGGTTCGGATGTCCGCGACCGATCCACCCGCTTGCTGGGCGCTCTCGCGGATCGACTCGACCTCGGCCATCGTCTCGACGGCCCGGTGATAGCGGCCGTTCTTGGCGACGCTGTCGGGAACCTCGACGGTCGTGTAGACGTGATAGGTCGTCTCGCCGTGCTCCTCCTGAAGTTGTTCGAGGTCGCCCTTCGCGACGATCTCTCCTTCGCTCATGATCGCGACGCGATCACAGATCGATTCGACGTGAAAGAGGTTGTGCGCGCTGAAGACGATCGTCTTGCCTTCCTCGGCGAGGCGGCTAGTGAACTCGATGATGTAGTTCGTGGTGAGGGGATCGAGGCCGCTCGCGGGCTCGTCGTAGATCAACACGTCCGGATCGTTGATCAGCGAGCGGGCGATGGCGACCTTGCGTTTCATCCCCTTTGACATGTCCCCGATCTGTCGGTCCCGGTGTTCGAGGTCGAGTTCGTCGAGCGTCTCGTGGATCCGGCGGGCGGCGGTGTCCTCGGGAACGTCGTACAGATCGGCGAAAAAGTGGAGGTACGTCCGGGCGGTCATCTCCTCGTACAGCGGTGACTCTTCGGGGAGAAAGCCGAGTTGATAGCGCATCTCGGTCTCGCCGGCCTCGTAGCCGGCGACGGAGACGCTGCCACTCGTGGGTTCGATCAGTCCGGCGAGCATCTTCAGCGTCGTGGTCTTGCCGGCCCCGTTGGGCCCGATGACGCCGAACACCTCGCCGGCCTCGACGGAGAAGGTGCTCCCTTCGACGGCGGCGAACCCGCCGTACTCCTTGCGGAGGTCGCGAGCCTCGATCATTCACCTGCCGCTAATGGCTGACCCAATGTATAGCTTGCACCCGCACTATCACCCGTGAAAACCGTGTTCGTCGCGTCGACCTGTCGGCGGCAGCGCTACTAATCCAGTATTTCGGTGCAGTAGGACGACGTTAGGGCGCTTCCAGACGCGCATCCCGTACCTGGTGAATGTCCTCGCCGATTCCCTTCCCGTCGCAGTCCTCGGTGGGACAGGTGTAGTGCCAGCCGTCCCGGGTCGCCGTCCGCTCGGCGAAGCGCTCGCCACACTCGTCGCAGTACAGCTGCCCGGACGAGCACGTATCCTGGTGGAGTTCGTAGGCCAGTTCGTCTGTGAACGTCCGCTTGCAGTGCCGACAGGTGTGGACCATACCTGCAGCTATTTCGCCAACCTATATAGATACTATGGACCGTTCACGACGTTTGTCGACCCAATTGGTCTACATCTGTTCGATATCCGAAATCGCGACTCGGGCTCCGCCCGCCGGCGATTGTTCGATCGCACTCCGCCAGCCGTGGGCGTCGGCGATCCACTCGACGATCGCCAGCCCGAATCCGGTTCGGCTGGTGTCGATCGTGTAGCCGGCTTCGAACACCCGCTCCGGCTCGTCGATTCCCGGGCCGTCGTCGTCGATCGCGAACCCCTCGGGCGTCGTTCGGACGTGGATCGTCGCATCGGCGGCGTGGACGACGGCGTTCTCGAAACACTCGACGAAGAGACGTTCGAGCCGATCCTCGTCGGCCTCGATCGTCGGCAGCTCGTCGTCGAGTTCCAGCGTCGCCGTCTCGGCACCCTCGACCTGTCTCCAGGCCGTCCGTGCGACCTCCTCGATGTCGACGACGCCCGTCTCGTGGACCGGCATCCCGAGTCTGGCCAGGTCACGCATGTCTTCGAGCAGCGTCTCCATCGTGTCGACCGATCGCTCCATCGCGTCGAAGTGGGTATCGTCGCCGGTCTCGCGCGCGAGATCGAGCCGACCGGCGAGCACGTTCAGCGGATTCCGGAGGTCGTGGGCGACGATGCTGGCGAACTCGTCGAGACGTTGTTCGCGCCGTCTGCGCTCGGTCACGTCCCGTACCGACCCCATTCCGGCGTACGCACCTTCGTAGGTGATCGTCTCAACGCTGAACTCCAGATAGCGCGTCTCGCCTGAATCGGTGATGATCCGTGCTTCGTAGCGATTCGGGGCGTCCTCGCCCGCGTGCCGACGCTGTGCGATCTCGCCGACGCGCTCTCGATCTTCGGGGTGGATCAACTCGAAGATGTCCATCCCATAGAGCGTCTCCTCGTCGTAGCCGGTGATCTCACAGATCCGGTCGTTGAGGAACTCGAAGTGCCTGTCGCGGTAGATGTAGATCCCGTCGTGGCTCTGTTCGACCAGCGTCCGGTAGCGCTGTTCGCTCTCGCGCAGGGCTTTCTCGGCGCGGGTGTGCTCGACCGCGTTGACGATCGTGTTCGCCAGCACGGTGTACTGGTCCGTCCCCGTTTCCTTTTGCATGTACTCGGTGACGCCCGCGGAGATGGCTTCGCTCGCAATCTCCTCGCTCCCGTGGCCCGTGTAGAGGACGAACGGCATCTCCGGATACTCGTCTCTGACTGATTCGAGGAACCCGAGCCCGTCCATCCCGGGCATTCTGTAATCGCTGACCACGCAGTCGATTTCCATCTCGGTCAGCCGTTCGAGTCCCGCCTGGGCACTGTCCTCGCTGTGGACCGAGAGCGACTCCTCCTCGCTTTCGAGATACGTCGCGACGACCTCCAGAAAGTCCGGATCGTCGTCGACGTGCAACACGCGAATCGCCCCACGCTCTGTCATCGACTACGACGTTGTGTGGTCACGGTTATCAAACTTCCCCGCGCCGTGGCGTCTTTTCCTCGATAGCGCTGCTGCTCGCTTCTCTCTCGTAGAAACCGATAGTAGGCCCTGCTTACAGCAGGTCTTCGATGTGGTCGGCGACTTCCTCGGGGGTGTCACCGACTGGCACGCCGTTGTCTTCCAGTGCGTTGATCTTCGACTCGGCCGTTCCAGTCCCGCTGCCGGAGACGATCGCGCCGGCGTGACCCATGCGCTTGCCCGGCGGCGCGGTCCGGCCGGCGATGAACCCGGCGACGGGCGTGTCCATGTGTTCGCCGATGTAGCGCGCGGCCTCCTCTTCGTCCTCGCCACCGATCTCGCCACACATCACGACTCCGTGAGTGTCGGGGTCGGCCTCGAACAGTTCGAGCGCGTCGATGAAGTCCGTCCCGATGATCGGGTCGCCGCCGATTCCGATTGCCGTGGTCTGGCCGATCCCGCGGCTGGTGAGGTTGTCGACGACCTGATACGTGAGGGTGCCCGAGCGGGAGACCAGCCCGACGTTCCCGTCGGAGAAGATGTTCCCTGGCAGGATACCCAACTTTGCGACACCCGGCGTGATGACGCCCGGGCAGTTCGGCCCGACGAGGTGGGTGTCAGTCTCGCTGAGCTTTCGATACACTTTGCTCATGTCCTGGGTCGGAATCCCCTCGGTGATCGCCACGACAAGATCGAGCCCCTTCGCGTCCAGCGCCTCGAAACAGGCGTCTGCGGCGAACGCGGGCGGGACGAACACGACCGAAGCGTTGGCGTCTTCCTCGCGTGCGGCCTGCTCGACGGTGTCGTAGACCGGGACGCCGGCGACTTCCTGGCCGCCCTTGCCGGGGACGGCGCCGGCGACGACGTTCGTCCCGTATTCGAGCATCTGCTCGGTGTGGAACTTGCCTTCTCCACCGGTGATTCCCTGTACAACGACGCGGGTGTCTTCGTCGACGAGAACAGACATTATGCTTCGACCTCCTCATCAGCGTAGTCGACCGCACGCTGGACGGCGTCCTCCAGGGTGTGCTCGACCGTGACCAGTTCCTCGTTCAGAATCTCCATGCCTTCTTCGGCGTTGGTCCCTGCCAGCCTGACGACGACCGGCTTGGGAATCTCCTCGAACTGCTCCAGCGCCTGGTTGATCCCGTTTGCGACCTCGTCTCCGCGGGTGATCCCGCCGAAGATATTGAACACGACCGAGTCGACGTTGTCGTCCGAAAAGACCATGTCAAGGGCGTTGGCGATCCGCTGGGCCTTCGCGCCGCCCCCGACGTCGAGGAAGTTCGCGGGCGAGCCGCCGTAGAAGTCGACCAGATCCAGCGTCGTCATCACGAGGCCGGCACCGTTGCCGATGATGCCGACGTTGCCGTCCAGTCGGACGTAGTCGAAGCCGTACTCGTCGGCTTTCTGTTCGAGTGCGTCGCCGTCGCCGGCTTCGTCTTCCATCTCGGCGAGTTCGGGCTGGCGGAACAGCGCGTCGTCGTCGATGTTCATCACCGCGTCCGCAGCGATGACCTCGCCGTCGCTGGTGACCATCAGCGGGTTGATCTCGGCGTCTGCGCCGTCGCGGTCGTCCCACAGCTGGTAGAGCGTTCGCAGGACGCTCGCCACGTCGTTTGCGACCTCGCGGTCGACGCCGGCGTCGTAGACGGCCTTGCGGGCCTGGTAGGGCTGCATCCCGAAGGCGGGGTCGATGTGCTCGCGAGCGATAGCGTCGGGGTCTTCCTCGGCGACCTCCTCGATGTTGACGCCGCCGCGGGTCGAGACCATCGCCACGGGCTCGCCCTGGCCGCGGTCCATCGTCACGCCGACGTACAGTTCGTTGACGAAGTCGACCGCTTCCTCGACGAGCACGCGGTCGACGTGGATTCCCTTGAGGTCCATCCCGATGATCGACTCGGCTGCCTCGCGGGCCTCCTCGGCGTCGTCGACGAGCTTGATCCCGCCGGCTTTGCCGCGGCCGCCGACCTGTACCTGCGCTTTGATCGCGACTGGGTAGCCGATCTCCTCGGCCGCCTCGACCGCCTCGTCGACGGTCGTCGCGAGCGTCGACGCCGGTGTCGGAATCCCGGCGTCGGCGAAGACCTGCTTGGCCTGATATTCGTGAAGCTTCATCACACGAACTGCGGACTGGCGTGTGCATAAATCCCAGTCTTTCGGCCCGCCCGTCGGCTTCGATCGGTTGACAGACGGTCGGCGACCGGCCACAGAATACGACGTTCACAACCGGCGTTGGAACGACTGTAGCGGGGCTCGCAACGTGCCCCGGCCCTGCGACCGCTTTAGTTCAGGCCGCCTGTGTCGCCGGCCTGACTGTCCGCCGGTTGGCCCCGATAGGTGACTCGGCTCGCTCCGTCCTGCCGCGACAGTTCGGTCGGCTCCTCTGCGATTCGTTGCTCGACGAACTCGGCTGCCGCGTGGACGACTTCGTTGGAGTTGCGGTCGGCCCAGCAGTGATAGGCTTTCGTCGGTGTTCTGATCTCGAGCCGGTTCGCGAGCCAGCCTGTGTGAGCCGTCACCGACGCGACCGACTCGTAGGGGATGTCGATCTCTTCGTCGTTCGGATCGGAACCGACGATACAGAGTATGCGCCGGCCAGTCACCAGAAAGATCGTCCCGCGATCATTGTCAGGTTCAGTCGTTCGACGTTTTGTTCCCAGTCCGATGCCACGTTTTTGATTCGTCAGCACGTACGCCGGTGACTCGCTCTCCCCGAGGCGATCGACTGGCGGCGGTCCCGCCAACCGTGAGTTTTCGAACTGCCGCTCCTGGTCGGCGAGAACATCCGTCGTCACCGACGGGTCCGAGACCATCTGTGCCAGAAGGTTTGCACGCGTAATTGGGGACTTGTTGCTCATATACTCTCGTAACTATCTTGTTCAATATCTAAATCCGATATTTCGGTGACGAACGTTCCGTTCATTGGTGGATAATATCTGTGTTTTTCACAAGTATCTTCGGGTAACTGTATTAGAATACTTAGAACTGTATTAGGACCGACCGCAACGACAAATGATGACGAACTTCCCGATGAGTTCTGCAGTGGCTGTCGCTTGCTCGGAACTTCTCGGCACGACCGACGGGGATTTTATGGTTCGCCAGCGACAGTTCGGCATGGACGAGCGTATCGCCGCACTCGCCAGCGAGATCGCAAGTGCCGACAGCGTCGTCGCGCTCACTGGGGCTGGTGTCTCGACGGCCTCTGGGGTCCCCTCCTTCCGGGGCGACGGCGGGATCTGGGAACGCTTCGACCAGCGGGACTTTCACTTTCGACGTTTTCAGGCCGATCCCGCGGGCTTCTGGAAAGATCGGATCGACCTCCGCGAGGCGTTCTACGGCGACCGCGAGATCGAACCCAACGCCGCCCACGAGGCACTCGCGGCCCTCGAACGCGCGGGCCACCTCGACGCTATCCTCACCCAGAACGTCGACGGCCTCCACCAGGCCGCCGGCTCCGAATCCGTGGTCGAACTCCACGGGACCAATCGCGAGGTCGAGTGCGTCGACTGCGGCCACCGCGAGCCGGCGGACCCGATCTTCGAGCGCGCACGCGACGGCGAACTCCCACCGACGTGTCCCGACTGTAGCGGGGATCTCAAGCCCGCGGTCGTCCTCTTCGGCGAGTCGATGCCCGACGAGCCGACGATCCGCGCCCACGAACTGGCCGGCCGGAGCGACGTCTTCCTCGCGATCGGCTCGTCGCTGACCGTCCAGCCTGCCGCCGGACTCCCCTCGCGCGCTCAGCGCTCGGGCGCGACGCTGGCAGTGATCAATCTGGAGGAGACCTCAGTTTCAAGTCGAGCTGACTACGACCACCGGGCAGATGTGACCGAGGTGCTGCCGGCGGTGGTCGCGGCGTTGGAATAGCGGTTGCGGGGGCGGTCACGGACGAGCATACCGCGAGCGGAGCGAGCGGTTTCACTCCGAGCGCGGCGAAGCCGCGACTCGGAGGTAGTTTTTCCCCACGTTTTTGCGACTAGTGCGAGAGCGGCGCTCTCGCATACCATGCGAACGGCGGCGACGCCGCCGTGAGCAGAGAGTGGTTCGAGCTCACTCGGCGAGCGCGACTCGAACCCGAGGAAGTAAAAAGTGGTACTAGAGTTCCACGCCGCCGGGGATGAGACTCCGGTCGCGATCCAGATTCCCGTCGATATCGTAGACCAGTAGCGTCGACTTCTCGAAGACGAAGTCCTGGCCGTCCCCGGGGTCGATCCGGAGGTGATAGTCGCGTTCGTCTTCGTCGCGGGCGGCGGCCGTCTCGACGAGGTCGCGGAGTGCGCTGTCTTCGAGGGGCGCCTCGAAGATGTACTCGCCAGTGACGCGGTCGGTGACGCTGAGGACGCCGGGTTCGTCCGTCGGCGTCTCCCGGTAGGCGACGTCGATGTCCTCGGCGTCGAGGGGATCGTCGCCGTCGAAGCGCTCGCGAAGTACCTGCGGCGTTCCCTCGAAGGTGACCGTCAGTTCCGGCTCTGGCTCGTCCACGTCGACGTCCGTCCTGAAGTCTTCCCGCCGCATTTGCTGGTTGCGTGTATGTAGTCACTGCCAAAGAACGTAACGCCGCCCCGGTTCTCGGACCTCGCTCCACGGAGCGATATCTTTACACGCCCGGCCCGTCCCCTCTGGTGTAATGGCCTGGGTTCGTTCGGAGTACGCCGGCGAGTTCGCCGTCCTCTCGGCGTGGCTGTCGATGGTGTTGCCCTGGAACATCGTCTATCGCGCGTCGCTGCCGACAGAACCGCTTGCAAGTGAGATGACGATCATTCGATTCCCGGTGTTTGCGATCCAGTTCCGTGCCCCGGCTGTCATCGAGATCAATGGGCAGACGTCCTCGGCGGCGGGGTTGCTCGAACAGATGTATCCTGGATTTCAGCTGTTCGGTGACGTCTTTCTGGCGACACCAGTCGGTGCGAGCAGCCACTACGGCGGCACTATGCAACTGGGGAGTTTCGCCTGGACGCTCGGTGCGCTCGCTATTGTGGCGGCGTTCGCCGTCAGCATCGCTTTCTATCTCCGTGAGGACGAACTGCAGGAGCGACTGTCGGCCGATCCCGTCAGACTGATCGGCGGGCTGCTCGGCGTCGCGACGCTGGCGCTGTCGGCGGCCTCCGTGTTCTACTTCTTCGAGCGTGACTTCGCCGGCATCCCGATCCCGGTCGGGGTCGTCGTGATGGGCGCGCTCGCGGTGGCGTTGCTTCGAGTCGAACGGACGTGACTTCCAGCAGAGGGGGCGTGAGTGGGTTACTCACGCCGAAGTGAGAGTCCCGCGTAGATGACGAGTGCGACGCCCACGGCGTAGGCGGGTATCTTTACGATCGCGAGCCTGTCGGTCACGCTCTCGGTATCGACGACCCTGACCAGTAGTGCGCGGTCGCCGTCGGTCACGACCGTGGCTTGGGCTTCCGTGCGACTCGTCACGTCGCCATCGACGGCCGCACGGATCGGCTCGGGAGCGTCTGTCAGCGAGACGCCCAGTTCCTCGACGACGGCGCGTGCCGAGACAGGACTCGCGTCCAGTTTGAACGTCCCGTTCGTGATCCGGGCGTCGACGCGGTAGTACTGGTCACCACTGTCGTCGGCAAAAAACCGCCTATCGACGAGATCTCGCAACTCGGGCGCAACTATCTCTGCTTCTTCTGAAAACGTCTCGGTAGCTGCATTCCGAACTACTCGAACAGTAGATGAGCGTTGAACTGCCACCGCTGGATGCTCGAACAGTATCTCGACAGATTCGTGGTTCGAGAGATTGACTGGCTCGACTTCGTAGGTGTACTGCGTTTCGGGACCAGGGCCGTTGCCGACGACTGGCTGAGCGAGGAGCAACAGTCCGATGACCAGAAGCAACGCCTCCCGCGGAACGACCATACGTGGCGGATAACGTACCATTCAGATAACTGTTCTGGGACCGGTCGACTGCGCGCCGATCGCCCGTCGACGGAACCGGGAAGACGGTGGCGTTTCCGAAATCGATAGCTGGGGGTATCCAATTTAAGTGTGTGGGTGCGCAACTCACGGCAAATCACCGTCGCGTGACGCGGCGGACCCCCAGCTATGGCAGGATCTGACCGCGGGAACGACGATCGATCGAGGGGGCCACTGAGCAGCGCGAAAGGGTGGCTCACCCGGACGGTGCGAGTCATCACCGGGTCGTCGGTCGACGTCGCCGACTACGATCCGGCCGAACACGATCCGCTGGTGAGCTTCGACGGGCTCGCCGGGATGGACGAGGTCGAGCGCTACTGGGTCAACGCCCCCTTCGCGTTCGTCTCGATCAACCACGATCCCGAGGAGAACGAGCACCGCTATCACGTCGTCGAGCCCACGCTGGACGAACTCGAACGCGACCTGCTCGAACGCCTGTTCGAGGACATTCGAACGCCGCTGCTGTACCGCGAAGACGTCGAAGACGACCCCGAGACGGCGCTGGCTGAGGAACTCGAGGCACGCCTGGAGGAGTATGGCGTCGTCGTCGACGTCGAGAGCTTCTACCGCCTCTTTTACTACCTCTACCGGCAGTTCCGCGGCTACGGCAAGATCGATCCGCTGATGCACGATCCCGCCATCGAGGACGTCTCCTGTGACGGGATCGGGCTGCCGATCTTCGTCTATCACGAGGGGTACACCGACATCGAGACGAACATCACCTTCGAGAAGCGCGAACTGCACAACTTCGTCATCCAGCTCGCCCAGCGGTCGGGCCGGCACATCTCCGTCTCGGACCCGGTCGTCTCGACGACCCTGCCCGACGGCTCGCGGATCGAGTTGGCCCTGGGTGAGGAAGTCACGCCACGCGGGTCGGCGTTCACGATCCGGAAGTACGCCGAGGAACCGTTCACGCCCGTGGATCTGCTGGATTTCGGTACCGTCGATCTGGACATGCTGGCGTTCCTGTGGCTGGCCATCGAGTCCAACCGGTCGCTCATCTTCGCCGGCGGGACCGCGGCGGGCAAGACCACGAGCATGAACGCGATGTCGATGTTCATCCCGCCGCGCTCGAAGGTCCTGACCATCGAGGACACGCGCGAACTCTCGCTGTATCACGACAACTGGCTGTCTTCGGTGACGCGGGAACGATTCGACGAGGACGACATCACGATGTACGACCTCCTCAGGTCCGCACTCCGGCACCGCCCCGAGTACATCGTGGTCGGGGAGGTCCGTGGCGAGGAGGCCGTCACGCTGTTCCAGGCGATGAACACCGGGCACACGACCTACTCGACGATGCACGCTGACTCGGTGCAGACGGTGATCAACCGGCTGGAGAACGAGCCGATCAACGTCCCGCGACCGATGGTCGCCTCGCTGGATCTGCTCTGCGTGCAAGTCCTGACCCGGCACAACGACAAGCGCGTCCGGCGGATCAAGACTCTCGCGGAGATCGAAGGAATCGACCAGCGGACAGGTGAGCTAGACTACTCCAACGCCTTCTCCTGGAACGCCGACGACGACACCTTCCGCCAGCGTAACTCCGAGTTGCTCGACGAGATCCAGACCGATCGCGGCTGGAGTCGGGCAGAGTTACAGCAGGAACTCAGAGACAGACGGGCCGTCCTCGAACACCTCTGGGAGGACGGCGTGACCGACTATCGGCGCTTCACCGCGTGGATCAACCGCTACTACGCCGACAAGCCGGCGGTGATGGACCAGATCCAGACCAGCGAGACGTCTGCTATGACCGACTGACATGGAGCCGATCCAGTTCCTCCCGCTCGGGTTGGCGGCGACGGTGTTCGCCCTCCTGCTCGTGGGGACGATCAGCCGCGGCGTCAGCGCCTTCTTCTCGCGGCTCTCGCGACTGCTGTTCTCGCGGTTCGTCACCGACTCGACCAGACGCCAGCGGACGCTCGAATCGGCCTACATCGACCAGACCTATCGCGTCTACGTCGCGCGGACGATCCTCTACACCGTGCTGGCCGGCATCCTCGGCGGCGTCCTCGGTGCGTACCTGATCACGGGGACGCTGGCGGTCCTCCCGGCTGTACTCGCGACGCTCGCACAGTTGCCCTCGGTGATGGGCGAAGTCCTGGGCAACCCGGATCTGGTCATCGTTCTCAGCGACACCGAACGGTTCCTCCTGCGTGCCGCCGGTGGGGTCGTCCTCGGAGCGCTGTCGGCGACACTCGCGTACGTCTTCCGCTGGCAGATTCCCCAGAGCAACGCCGAGGTGCGGCGGCGCGGGATCAACGAGGCCATGCCGCGGACGGTCGCGTTCATGTACGCCCTCTCCCGCGGCGGGACGACCTTCCCGACGGTGATGCGGACGCTGGGCAACAACCAGGCGATATACGGCGACGCCGCCGCCGAGGTCCGGGTCGGCGTCCGGGAGATGGACCTGTTCAACACCGACATCATCTCGGCAGTCAGGCGGGTGGCCTATCGAACCCCGAGCGAGAAGTGGAAGACCTTCTCGGAGAACCTCGCGAGCGTCCTCCAGAGCGGCCAGAGCCTCCCGACCTTTCTCCAGAACCAGTACGAGCGCTACCAGGAGGAAGCTGAAGAGCGACAGGCAGAGGTGCTGGAACTGCTGGCGACGATCGCCGAGGCTTACGTGACAGTGCTGGTTGCGGGGATGCTCTTTCTGGTGACGATCCTGCTGGTGTTCGGGTTGACGACGACTGACACCCTGATGTTCATCCAGATGCTGGCGTATCTGATCATCCCGCTGGCCAACGCCGCCTTCATGCTGTTTCTCTCCCAGAAACTCGAACAGCTGGGGGTCGCCCGCGAGACTGGCGTCGGCGAACTCGACGCCAGCGACCAGAGCACGACCGCGCCCGACGCCGGCAGCGACGATCGCAGCCTCGCCGTCCCGGAGACGCCGACGACCTCACCGGACGGGGGGCGGAGCTACGCCGCCGAGTCGAACCTCGCGCAACTGCGGCTGTACGATCGTGTCGGTCGAATCAAGAGCGTGATCGGCTCGCCACTGCAGACGATCTTCTGGCATCCGACCAAACTGCTGTACGTCACCGTCCCGATCGCGCTGGCGTGGATCGCACTCCGCGGGCCCGCCGCCTTCGCCGCCGACGGCGTGAGTATTCGCGTCCTCGACGACGTGCTCATCCAGGCGACGCTGTTCTTGCTCGTGACGTTCGCTATCGTCCGCGAACTGTACAAACGCCGGATCGACCGGATCGAGGCCGCGACGCCCGAGATGCTCGAACGACTGGCGAGCCTCAACGAGGCCGGCATGTCGATAGTCGAGAGCCTCGATCGCGTGCGTGACACGGATCTGGAAGTCCTTTCGGACGAAGTCGATCGGATCTGGAGCGACGTGGAAATGGGGGCCAACGCCGACGAGGCCCTGGTCAGGTTCGGCCAGCGCGTCCGAACGACCTCGATCGCACGGGTCGTCTCACTACTCACGAACGCGATGCGCGCCAGCGGCAACCTCGGGCCCGTGTTGCGGATCGCCTCGACCCAGGCGTGGTCGGACCTCCGCTTGCGCCGCAAGCGCCGCCAGCAGATGTTCACCTATCTGGTCGTCATTTACGTCTCCTTTGCCGTCTTCCTCGTGATCATCATCTCCGTCCAGGAGGTGTTGATTCCCAGCTTACCGGAGTCGGTCAACACGCCCGAGGGACCGAATCGCCTCGGGGTCAACGTCGAGCAGTTCGCCCGCCTGGGCGAGGTCGACAAGGCGGCCTACACCATGGTCTTCTTCCACACGGCGCTAGTGCAGGCGGTCTGCTCGGGCTTCATCGCTGGCCAGCTCGGCGAGGGGACGCTCAAGGACGGCGCGAAACATGCCGCCATCATGCTCGGGATCGCCTACGTCGCGTTCATGCTGTTGTCCTCGCCCGTTGCCTCGATGGTCCTGAGCCCGCAGACGACGACCGACGCCTCGGTCACGATCGAGTCGGTGTCGATGTCAGACGGCGGGTTCATCGTCCTCCACGAGCGTGCCGAAGACGGGAAGGTGATCGGCCGCACCGAGTACCTGCCGCCCGGGACCCACCGGAACGTCGTCGTCGAACTCGACGGCCCACCGCCGGACGAGTTTACGGTGGTCGCCGTCCCGCATCTGGACACCAACGACAACCGGCAGTTCGACTACACCGGCGGTGAGGTCGACCGCACCTATCCCAAAGGCGCGTACAAGGTGGCCGTCCAGGCGGAGATCACCTACGACCCCGACGCCAACGTGACGTCGGGCGGCTTCTCGATGCGCTCGCCGACGGCCCCCACCCTGTAGCGAACGCTTTAGGTGCGTCAGGACGGAACCTGACGCCGATGGAGTTCGCCGTCTTCGCCGACCGAGCCAGCGAAATCGAGGCCGCGAGTGCCGACACGGAGATCACCGCGCAGGTCCGGGCGATACTGGCCGACACCGGCGAGGACTTGCCGACGATCGTCCGCTTCCTGCAGGGTCGGGTGTTTCCGGCCCACGACTCGACGACGCTGGATATCGGGCCGGCGCTGTGCTACGAGGCGATCGCCCGAGCAGCCGGCCAGAACGTGACCAGCGACGATATCGAACGGCGGCTGGCCGATCGCGGCGAGATTGGTGCGGTCGCGGCGAGCTACGACTTCGGCGGCCAGCGCGGCCTCGGTGCGTTCACCGGCGGGGACAGCGACGAGCTGACCGTCGCCGATGCCGACGCCGACCTGCGCGAACTGGCTGCGACCGAAGGGTCGGGCAGTCAGGACACGAAGGGGGACCTCCTCTTTGGACTGTTCAACCGGGCCAGCCCCGAGGAGGCAAAGTACCTCGCACGACTCGTCCTCGGAGAGATGCGGATCGGCGTCGGCGAGGGCACAGTCAGAGACGCTATCGCAGCGGCTTTCGACGTGTCCGTCGAGGCCGTCGAGCGAGCCCTGCAGGTGACCAACGACTACGGGCTGGTAGCCGAGGTCGCCCGCGAGAACGGCGAGTCGGGGCTGGCCGACCTCCACCTCGAGATCGGCCGCCCCGTCCAGGCGATGCTCGCCCAGGCCGGGACCGTCACCGGGGCGCTCGAAGATTGGGAACAGGCGGCAGTCGAAGTCAAGTACGACGGCGCACGCGTTCAGGTCCACTACGACGGCGAGCAGGTGTGGCTGTTCTCCCGCAACATGGAGGACGTGACCGACCCGCTGCCGGAGGTCGTCGAGTTCGTCGAGTCGAACCTCGATGTTCCGGCGATCCTCGACGGGGAGGTCGTCGCCGTCGACGACGCGGGCGATCCCCTTCCCTTCCAGGAAGTCCTGAAACGCTTCCGCCGGAAACACGACGTCGCGAAGGCACGCGAGGACGTGACTGTTCGTCTGCAGGCGTTCGACTGCCTGCACGCCGACGGAACTGACCTGCTCGACACCCCACTCACCGAGCGCCGCGAGCGCCTCGAAGGGCTGCTGGACGCAGGCGTCTCGGCGTGGTGGCTCGGCGACGACGCCGAGGCGGTCGCCGACATCGAGGCCGACGCTCTGGAGGCGGGCCACGAGGGGATCATGCTCAAAGATCCCGACTCGACCTATTCCCCGGGCCGCCGGGGCAAACACTGGCGCAAGCGCAAACCGGACGTCGAGACGCTCGACCTCGTCGTCACTGGCGCGGAGTGGGGCGAGGGCCGCCGCGCCGAGTTACTCGGGACGTTCGAGGTTTCGGCTCGGACCGACACAGGATACGCGACAGTCGGCAACGTCGCGACGGGAATCACCGACGCACAGTTGGAGACGCTGACTGACCGGCTCGAACCGCAGATTCGTAGCGAGGACGGCACTGCGGTCGATCTCGATCCGACCGTGGTCTTCGAGGTCGGCTACGAGGAACTGCAGACGTCCAGCACCTACGAGTCGGGCTACGCGCTCCGCTTCCCGCGATTTCTGGGCGTCCGCGAGGACAAAGACCCTGACGGCGCAGACAGTCTCGAACGGGTCGAACGATTGGCCGAGACGCAGTAGCCAGCCCCAGCTAGCGGTCCCTCAGCGATCCGCGTAGCTCACCAGCGTGAACGACGTCCGGACGGTGCCGTCACTGAAATATTTCGTCCAGGAGACAGGCAGCTCCAGTTCCGGCGAGAGACAACCACGTTCGAGGATCGTCCCCTCTATCTCGTACTCGTAGCTCAGACAGTCGACGCCGCCGATTGTGTTCGTTCCCATCACCGTGACGTTCCCCATGAAGCTCCGGTACTCCGCGCCGACCTCGTAGGTGATCCCCTGCTCGACGAAGATGCCGCTGACGTCCTGCGCCTGGAGGACGTGGAAGAGTCCGGGCTGCCGGATGTCGTCCTCCATCGCGTCCACGACGGCGTCGGGATCGTTCGTCGGGACTGTGTAAACGTTCGACTCGGGTTCACCGCGGATCACGCCGGTGACGTTGATCGTCGCCTCGCCACCAGCGACATCGACGTCGACGACCGTCGTCCCCGCGACGCCGTCGACGTAGACGACGTCGTACTCGTAGTGCTCGGAGCGGTCGAACTGGAACATCGCGATCTCCGGGCGTTGTTCGTCACTCGCGGCAGTCGTCACGACAGGTCTGGTTGTCGTCGCCTCTCCGTTGTCGGCCGTCGTCTGCACGTCGCCGCCGGTCGTGTCTCCGTTCCCCCCAGCCGAGCCGCCGCCACTACAGCCCGCCAGCCCCACTATGAGTGCCACAGCGATCAGCGCAAGTGTTCGTTGCATGTGACTCGTCCGTGTCCAGACAGTATCAATACCGCTGTTCGTGCAATTGGAGCCAGACCTTTGTCCGGGGCCTGCCTACGCGCGGTCATGACACGCACTCACGACGGCCTCACCGTCGACTGGCTCGGCTACGCGACCCTCCGGCTCGAATCGGCGAACGGGACGGTCGTCTATCTCGATCCCGGCCGCTACGGCGTGCTCACCGGCGAGTGGGAGCCGGACACGCCCGGCGTCGCCCACCCGCCGGCGCGGGACTACCGACCCCGCGATGGCGACGTCGTCTGTATCAGCCACGCTCACCACTACGATCCCGACGGGATCGACCGCGTCGCGAGCGCGGACGCGACGGTCGTCGCCTTCGACGGCATGGATATCCGCGGGTCGAGTCGCGACCTCCCGCGACTGGCCGACCTCGATCACGAGGTGCGCACGGTCGGTGCCGAGGACGAACTGGTCGTCGCGGATGTCCCGATCTGGACGCTCCCGGCGTACAACGACCCCGACGGTCCGCATACCCGCGCCGACGGCTCACCCTATCATCCCGAGGGCCGGGGCTGTGGCTTCCTGCTGTCCATGGACGGAATCCGGGTGTGCTGGCCCGGCGATACCGACGTCCTCGACGGACATGCGGAACTCGACGTCGACGTCTTCTGCCCGCCGATCGGCGGCACCTTCACGATGGACCGCCACGAGGCCGCAGAGCTGGCTGGCGACCTTCGGCCCGAACTCGTGGTGCCGATCCACTACAACACGTTCGACGCACTGGAGACGGATTCGCGGGAATTCGCCGCTGACGTCGCCCAGTCGGGCGTGCCCGTGGTGCTGGACGAGCGGGAGTGAGGGCGCCCCTTACTCGTCCATCAGGCCGCCTTCCTCGACGCGCATCACGGCCTCGCCGTCGGGGAGGTTCGGCGCGTCGACGAGCTTGACGATCCGCTTGTTGCCCTTGGACTTGCGGAGGTACATCCGGAAGGTCGAGGTGTGGCCCAGGATGTTGCCACCGATGGGCTGGGTCGGGTCGCCGAAAAAGGAGTCGGGGTTGGAGGCGACCTGGTTGGTGACGACGACGGCGGTGTTGTTGAGGTCGCCGACGCGCATCAGGTCGTGGAGGTGCTTGTTGAGTTTCTGCTGGCGCTCGGCGAGTTCGCCACGACCGACGTACTCGGCGCGGAAGTGCGCAGTGAGGGAGTCGACCGCGAGCAGGCGGACGGGGAACTCCTCGTCCTGGGACTCGCTGGCGATCTCCTGGGCCTTCTCGGCCAGCAGGATCTGGTGGTTGGAGTTGAAGGCTTTCGCGACGTGGATCTTGTCCAGTACCGACTCGACGAGTTCGCTCACGAGGGCCTCGTCGCCGGCGTCGGCGTCGCCCTCGTCCTCGACGATTCCGTGGAGAGCCATCATCGCCTCGATGGCCTCGTCGTCGAGCCCGTTGACCATCTGCTCGATCCGTTCAGGTCGGAAGGTGTCTTCGGAGTCGATGAAGATACAGCTGCCTTCGAGCCCGCCGTACTCGCTGGGGAGCTGGACGGTGACCGCGAGCTCGTGGGTCACCTGGGACTTGCCGGCCCCGAACTCACCGTAGACTTCGGTGATCGACTGGGTCTCGACACCGCCGCCGAGGAGTTCGTCGACTTCCTCGACGCCCCAGGTGAGTTTGCCGATCTGTTCGCGGCGTTCGAGGACAGTCGAGCCGGTCTCGAAGCCGCCGATGTCGGCGGCCTTCCGGGCGGCCTGGATGATGTCCGCGGCGGAGGACTCGCCGACGTCCGCGGTGTTCGAGAGCTCGCCGGGGGAGGCGACGGCGATGCCCTGGTAGGATTCGTATCCGTTCTCGCGCAACTTCTCGGCTGTCGCCGGGCCGACGCCCGGCAGGTCTTCGAGGTCTTCGGTTGCTGCCATGGAACTGGCTTGGACCGGATGGGTGATAAAGCCTCGTTAACACCATAGTGAAAGTGAAAGCGCGTGACGTGGCGGCGGCCATTCGAGACAATATCCGCAGGTTCATTAGGAGGTGGGCGACTTCGCGAGCGCTAGAGCCGCCCGCTGCCGACGTAGGCCAGTCCGAGCGCGCCGACGAATACCAGCCCTTTCGAGACGGGTTCGGGGAGTGTGACTCCGGGGGCTTCCAGCGAGCCGACCACGAGGAGTACGCTGGCGATGGCGGCGGGGATCGGATTGGCTGCCAGCGTGCGGACGAACGTCCGGAGTTGCCAGTAGATCGAGTTCGGGAGGCCGGCGAGCGTCGCGGTGATCGCCCAGCCGTCGTCCGGGTTCTCGGCGGTTTCGAACCCGTCGAGGGCGTCGCGGTCGATCCTGTGGATCTCGCCGGTCGTGACTCGGCGGCCATCGGCGTCGCCGACGCGCAGCAGCGTCACCGTTTCACTGACGCCGACGACGCGGTAGACGCCGTCGGGGACGTCGGCACTCGTGGGGCGTACGTGGTCGTAGACGTGGATGTCGGGCACTGTATTCACCAGGATGGTTTCTGTCGGAAGATCGACCCGAACCGTCAAATGTCGTTCGAAGGGTATGGGACCGAAACTGATTAACCGGTTAGTCAGAAATGCTGCGGGTGTGCATCCGCTGGCGAGAAACTGGACCTTTCTCCGGCTGTTGGCCGGGAGACTCGTTACGAACGCGGGCGACAGTATCTATTACGTCGCCGCGCTGTGGCTGGTCCACGACCTCGGCAACTCGACTGTGTACACGGGAATCGCGTCGTTTCTGATCCTGTTGCCGAGCACGCTGCAGTTCGTCGTCGGGCCGCTGGTCGATCGCCTGCAAGTGCGGACCTCGCTGGTCGTCACCCAGGCCGGCCAGGCGTTGCTGATCGGGACGATCCCGCTGGCGGCCTCCTACGACCTGCTGTCGGTCGAACTCGTGCTCGTGGTGATCCCGCTGGCCTCGCTGTTGAACCAGGTGACCTATCCCGCCCAGTCCTCGGCGCTTCCGCGGGCCGTCGAGGACGAACACCTCTCGACGGCGAACTCGGTGTTCAACGCCGCCCACGAGGGCGTCAACATGACGTTCAACGCCGTCGGCGGGCTGCTCGTCGGGATGGCCGCCGTCGGTGCGGTCGGCGCGCTCGTGATCGACGTCGGGACGTTCGCGCTCGCGATCGTCCTCTTTGCGGGGCTCACGCTGCCCGCTCGAACGCGCCGCGAAGACGCACCCGATCGTGCAGCGTCTGAGGCGGGCGAGTCGTCGGCCGCGCCGAACTCGCTGCGGGCACAGATCCGTAATGAGACGCGCTCGTACGTCGCGGAGTTTCGGGATGGGATTTCGTATCTCCGGGGGACGGCGTTTCTGGGCGTCATCCTCCCCCAGATCGTCATCAGTTTCGCGATGGGGATGTTGCTAGCTGTCCTGCCGGCCTACGCGGCGCTACGTGGCGGGTCGGGACTGTACGGAATCCTCCTCTCGGGGCTCGCGGCGGGCGCGCTCGTCGGTTCGATCGCCGCGGCGCGACTCGATTCGGTTCCGTACGGCCACTTCATCATCGCCGGCTCGGCGCTGACGGCGGCGGCGTGGATCGGCGCGGCCATCGCCCAGTGGACGCCGCTGATCGTCGGCTGCTTCGCGGTTGCGATCGCCTATCCTGGTGGGAATCGCGTCCTCTTCGACACGCTCGTCCAGACCGTGGCACCCGAGGACCTCATCGGCCGCGTGTCGAGTTCGATGGCGACGCTGACCAACGTCGCGACGCCCTTCGGCTCGCTGGCGGGCGGCGTCGTCGCGGCCGCGGTCGGTCCCGTTGCGATTCTCTGGATCGCCGCCGCCGCGAACCTTCTGGTCATGCTGTATTTCCTGGCGCGATCCTCGATCCGAGCACTCCCGCCGGTCGCGAGCGTCGAGCGCCGCGACGAGCGCATCGAGAACTTCTAGACGCGCTCGGGCAACCAGCCGCCGTCGACTTCGATATTTTGCCCGGAGATGTACTCGCTGTCGGGATCGAGGAAGAACTGCATCGCCTGCGCGAGGTCGTCAGTCGTCGCCCACCGACCTCGTGGGGCCTCCGCGGGGAATTCGTCGGAGTTCTCGACGACGTAGGGGGAGACGGCGTTCACGGTGATCCCGTCGTCCTGTGTGTCGGCCGCCAGCATGCGCGTGAACATCAGGACGCCGGCTTTGGCCACGAAGTAGGGGAAGTTCTTCGGGTTGACCAGCCCCTTCTCGCTGGAGGCGTAGCCGACGTTGACGATCCGGCCGTAGCCTTGCTCGCGCATCCCCGGGAGGGCGGCTTTCGAGCAGAGGTAGGTCCCGTTGAGATTCGTCTCGATCACCGTGTTCCAGGTCTCGAAGTCGATCTCCTCCCAGTGGCTGGGGGCGAACGCGCCGACGTTGTTGACGAGAATATCGACCGTGCCGAGATCGGTTTCGACGCCGTCGAACAGCGCCGCGACCTCGTCGGGATCGGTCACGTCGGCTTGTAGCGCAGTGGTCTGGACGCCCAGGTCGCTCACTTGGCGGGCGACTTCGGCGGCGGCCTCGCCGCTGGTCCGGTAGTGGACGGCGACGTCTGCACCACAGCGAGCCAGTTCGAGCAAGAGGTCACGACCGACGCCTTTCGCGCTGCCGGTGACGAGCGCGACCTGCCCGGAGAGGTCGGGATCGAGCATATCTCGACTTCGGTCCGGGCCAGTAAAAGACTCAGTCTTCCTCCGCTCGTTCCTTCCAGGCCCGTTCCTGGGCGCGCTCGGCGACGTGGCGCTGCCCGTCGGCCAGTTGCGCTCTGACTGTGGTCTCGAAGGCGTCCATGTCCGCGAGTACGCCGTCCTCGAAGTCCTCGACGACATCGTAGGACCATCGATTCTCGTCGACGACTCCCCGCGGAAGGTACTCCTCGCGGATCGCGTCCGCGAGGTCGACGTGGCCGGCCTCCCGCAGGAGGGGTTCGGCCGCCGCGAAGTGATCCATCGCGTGACCGACGTTGTGGTGAAACGCCAGCAGGTGTCCGTGTGCGCGATGGAGCCACTCCATCCCGAGGGTGACGCGATGGAGCGCCTCCTGTTCGGTCTCGGTCGGCGTCTCCGTGGTGTGGTGATCGTCTACCGCCATGCTATACCATACCACTTATCGGTGCTTCAAGCTGCCCCGACATGTTGGGGTAAGTATATGTCTTCACCGGTCGACCCTGGCCTATGGAGTACGACATTCAGCACCGGCCGTCCTACGCGTTGATCACGGCCGAGTTGAACCAGAGCGAGCAACTGGTCGCCGAGGCCGGCGCGATGGTGAGCCACAGCGACGGGATCGAGATCCAGACCAGCGCCAGCGGCGGGGTGCTGGGATCGCTCAAGCGCAAGGCATTCGGCGGCGAGTCCTTCTTCATGAACACGTTCACGGCGAACCGGCCGGGCCACGTCACGCTCGCGCCGCCGCTGCCGGGCGACGTGATTCAGTACGGCCTGAACCAGAACACGATCTACGTCCAGTCCGGATCGTTCGTCGCGGCCGAGCCCAACGTCGAGATCGACACGAAGTTCGGCGGCGGCAAGACCTTCTTCGGCGGCGAGGGACTGTTCCTGCTCGAACTCACAGGGACGGGCTCGACGTTCCTCTCCAGTTACGGCGCGATTCAGGAAAAAGAACTCGACGCCGGCGAGTCCTACGTCGTCGACACGGGCCACATCGTCGCCTTCGAGGGGACGACAGAGTTCAACGTCAAGAAGGTCGGCGGGCTGAAGTCGACGCTGTTCAGCGGCGAGGGGCTGGTCTGTGAGTTTACGGGGCCGGGGAAGGTGTGGCTACAGACGCGCAGCCCCGACGCGTTCCTTTCGTGGCTCGTGCCCAACCTCCCCGGTGGCAACGACGGCGGCGGCCGCGACGGCGGGTTCAGCGTCAACTTCTGAGTCAGGCTGGACGTCCTTTCTCGTCGTTTCGCAGAGTCACGCTGAAGTGTGTGCTGGCCTATCTGTGGGTATGCGCCGCCGAACGTACCTCGCGACGACCGGCGCCCTCCTCGCGTCACCGCTGGTGGGTGGGGGGTATGGGAGTACCGACACAGCCGCACAGGTCGAGACGTTCGAACCACTCGGATCGATCGAGATCGACGGGACCCACGACGCCGTCGCCGGACCTGACGGCGAGACGGCCTACGTGGCCACGCTCGACGGCTTCGCGACCGTCGATATCACCGATCCGGCCGATCCGACGGTGCTCGCGAACCCGCGCGGATTGCTCGCCGATCGCGAGAACGGGCCGCTCCAGGGAATCTACGACGTCAAAATCGACGGCGATCGACTGGCCGTCGCCGGGCCAGCGAACGGCGGCCCGGAGCTGACGGGCGTTCTGCTCTACGACGTCGCCGATCCCGCCAGTCCCGAGCAGGTGGCCTTCTACGAGACCGACTTTCCGATTCACAACATGGCCTTCGACGACGGCGTGGCCTACCTCACCGGCAACGATTTCGTCGAGAACGAACTCGTCGCCGTCGACTGCAGTGACGACGATCCACAGGAGGTGGGGCGGTGGTCCTTGCTCGACTACGACGACGCCTGGTCCGACGTCGAGGGGTATCTCTGGGTCATCCACGACGTCTACGTTCAGGAGGGGCGTGCGTACATCGCCCACTGGGACGCCGGCACCTGGATCGTCGACGTCAGCGATCCGTCCGCGATGTCGGCCGTCTCGCAAGTCCGGGGGCGATCGCACGGGGAACTGGCGTCGATCAGCGATACAGGTTCCGAGTACACCGAACTCCCAGGTAACGACCACTACGTCAGCGTCGACGAGTCCGCCGATCTGCTGGCGGTCGGCTCGGAAGCCTGGGATTACGACCCCGACGACCAGTACGTCGGCGGCCCGGGCGGGATCGAACTCTACGACATCTCGACCCCGACCGATCCCCAGCAGTTGGCGGCGATCGAGCCTCCGCGGACGCCCGAGCCGACGACTGCCGGGGTCTGGACGACCGCGCACAACTTCGACTTCCGGAACGACCGGCTCTATGCCTCGTGGTACCGCGGTGGCGTCTCGGTCCACGACGTCTCCGATTCCGAGACACCGGCGGAGATGGTCTTTTGGGAAGACCGCGATCGCGTCTCCTTTTTCACCGCGATGGCGACCGACGACTGCGTGATCGCCTCTTCGATCAGTAGTCGAAATGCGGACACGACGGCCGGGCTGTTCACGTTCCCGATTCCGACCGCAGAGACCGAAACGGTCGCCACACGACCGCGCACGTCGACGCCGACGCCCGAGTCGCCGACGCCCGATACGGAAACGCCGGCCGACGACCCCTCCCAGACCACGACGCCGACGACCAAGCCGGCCGACCGCAAGACATCGCCCGGCGACGGATCCGACGCTGCGCCGACCACCGACGACTCCACGCCCTCCGAGTCCGGCTCGGGTTCGGGTCCCGGATTCGGGACGCTCTCGGCACTGACGGGGCTGGCAGCGGGCGGTTGGTACGCACTGCGACAGCGACGCGAAGGAGATCAGTAGCGCGTCACGACAGGGCGTTCTCGACGGCGCTGGCGACCGCGCGCGCCTTCTCCGCCAGGGCTTCTGGGACGTGGCCGGCCTCGACGGCGGCGTCGAGTTCGTCGTCGTCGACTCTTTCTACTGTGCCGTCGGCGTGTTTGACGACGTCGACGTGCAGGTCGACGTAGCGCACACTGTCGGGGAAGATCTCGACCGGCGTGCAGACGTTGACGTACGTCCCCCGCTTTTCGCCGTCGCTCCCGCGATAGATCGTCGGATACCACCACTTACCCTCGGTGAGTTTCGTGATCGCGACGTCGCCGGCCTGGCGATCGATCCCGAGGCCGTCGTAGGTCCCGCCGGGGCTCATCTCTCGTTCGACCCTGACCGTCCCGTCCGAGTCGTAGTCGGTGATCTCACCGCGCCCCAGGCGGATGCAGTGGCCTGCGGGCTTGCCGTGGTCGATCGCGACCGTCCCGCCCTCGGTGGGACCGAACTGGCGTGTCACGGCCTCGAACGGGAACGCGCCGTCGCCGTCACAGACGGCCTCGACGAAGTCGACGGCGGCGCTGGCGCGCTCGTCGCCGGCCTTGATCCGGTGGTGGCCGGCCATCGTCGTCGTCACGTTCCGGCGTTGCTCGTCGAGTGCGAAGCGGGACTCCCGGCCGAACCAGGCCCAGACGGTGGGCTGACCCTCGAAGACGGTGCGGGGAGGCTCTGCGATGTCGCCTGCGGCGTCGAGTGCGGCGTCGAGTGAGTTTGCCCGTTCGACTGCCGCGTCGAGGGCGTCCCCGAGCGCGTCGAGCCCGGCGTCGTCGGCGGCACGGCCCCAGCGAGCGCGCCAGCCCTCGGGCGGGTCGGTCGGGAGCAGTTCGGCGAGTTCGGGCTGGCCGCTCGCTCGACTCGCGCCGTCGCGGACGAGCGTGACCAGCGGGCGCTCGACATCGAGCGCGGTGTCGAGGACGGGCCGCCCGTTATCCCAGGGCGCGCGTGGCTCGGCCACCTGCACGCGCAGGTCGTCGCCGGTCTCGACGTGGTCGTCGCTGTTCGAAAAGGGAAGAAAACCCGACCGATCTCCGAGATCGACGATCGCGCCGCTGCCCTTCGTCTCGGTGACGGTCCCGTCGACGACCGCACCGCGGGGGGCGGCGTCTTCCCAGGTGAGCGTGTCGCGTCCGACGCTCGCGAGATGGTCGTGAATCCGGGACGCGGCGGGGCCGACGACCCCGACGCCCTGCCGGTCGTCGGTCGTCCAGACGGTCGCCTCGGCGGGTTCGAGCGGGAGGTCCCGACCGAATCGATCCGCGATGGCGGGGGAGGGCTGGACGACCTCGACGCCGTCGCGCTCGGCGAGCAGGTGAGTCAGCGCGGTCGTGTAGATCCCGCGGATCTTGACGCCGGTGGGGTCGTCGCTCGACTCGCTGGCGTCGGTCATAGCTCCCCGGGATCGGGTGCGAATCGGACGCGTTCGTTGACGGTCGGCCCGAGGCTGAGTTCGATCAAATCGTCGTCGAGGACGCGCCCGCCCTCGACGGGCACGCCCCACGTGTCGAAACGAAGGTAGCCCCGGATGTCGTCGGCGTGGGTGAACAGATCGCAGTACTCGATCGTGTGCTCGACGGTGTCACCGGCGCTGTGGGCCATGTCCATATCGGAGTAGACGGTCTCTCGTCCATCGAAGAAGGCTTCGAGTGCGTCGGCGGCGTCGCGCGTGGCCGCGACGACAGACTCGGAGATAGCCTCGATTTTGGTGGTTTCGAGGCCGGCCTCGCGGAGCGCTTGCTGGGTGCGCTGGTCGAAGTGCATGTGGCCGCGGGTTGGCGGCCCGTCGTTGAAAATATCGCGGTCCGGGCTCCAGTGGGTCGGGGCGATTTATAGTGATTACTGTAGCGATTTACCACTCCGACCGCCCGACCCCGGGCTGTCGATTTGGAACAGACCTACAGTAATCACTATCACAGGGCGTTCAGCATGAGGATGAGGATGCCGCTCATCGCGCCGAAGGCGACCACCGTCTTGGGGTCGATTCGGATCGCGTTGCGGTCCTCGGCGTCGAAGTACCGGACGAGGCCGGCACTGGACATCAGTCCGCCGCCGTCGCTTGAGCTCATACTCCCTTCTCGGGCGTTCTGGGGCCTAAGTGTTTCGACCCAGGATCGGTGCCGTGTCTGGATCTGCGATCGGTGGTCTGGCCGCCCGGACGCACGTAGTGAAAACCCTTATCAGAACCGCTCGGCTACTATCGACGGACGCATGACTGTCACGCTCAAGGACTTCTATGCAGACTGGTGTGGCCCCTGTAAGACCCAGGATCCGATCCTCGAAGACCTCGAAGCGGAGTATCCCGACGTCGAGTTCGAGAAGATCGACGTCGACGCCGAACAGGATGTCGCCAACGAATATCAGGTCCGCTCGCTGCCCACGCTCGTCATCGAGAACGACGACGGCATCGTCGAGCGCTTCATCGGCGTTACCCAGGCCGAGGACATCGAATCCGCCCTCCAGAAAGCCGGCGCCTAGGCATTTCTGTCGCTTTTCGACTCGTTGACGATAGTCGGCTAGTCGTTGGTGCTGGACGGAATGTGGCGCGCGCTGGCGAAGCGTCTCTGCTGAGCCAGCAGCGTGCGAGGGACGAACGAGCCGCAGGCGAGTGAGTCGGCTGGGGAGGGCGTGGCGTGGGCGCTGTGCGGTGGGTGGGACTGAAAGGGGCGACAGGGTCGGAGAGCGAGGCGACGCAAGCACCGCAGGCCGAAGGCCGAGGAGCACAGCGAGCCGCAGCCTCCGACCCTGTCGGGGCTTTCTGAGTCTACTCTGCAGTTCCGCAGGTCCAGAAAGCCCCCGTACTCTCGACTCGGGGGGCTCGCTGCGCTCCTCACTCCGTTGTCAACCGAAAATCAAAGATTTTCGTGATCGCGAGAGAGCGGAGCTCTCTCGGTCGACGGTGCTTGCTTCGCCCGCCGTCCTCAGAAATCGGAGATTTCTGACGGGCCGCGAAAATCGCGTATGCGATTTTCGGACGTCGCCGAGAGTACGGCCCCTTTCAGTCCCACCCACCGCAGCCACACCCTCCCCAACCGACTCATTCGTTCCCGGTGGTCACTCATTCGTCCCTCGCGCGACGCTGTTCTGCGGGCGACTCACGGGTCGCCCGCAGGGCCAGCGAGACCGTCGGTCTCGCTCCTGACTCGTGGCCTCACTCCGTTCGGCACACTCGCCAGCGCACGCCATACTCGAACTATCGCCAGCAGCGAAAACAATTCCTAGGCCAGGGGACCAGTCGCATCCATCGGCGTGACCGAATAATCGACGGTCGTCGTCCCCTGAGTGGCCCGGATCTTCCCGACGAACGTCGAGATGTCTTCGAGTTGCCCCTCCAGGATGAACAGCTCCATACACTGGTGGTCGCCGACGTGGCTGTGGAAGTTCGAGGAGACCAGCGCGTCGTACTCGTGGCGCAGCTGCATCATGCGCTGCTCGGCGTTGGTCGTCTCGTAGTCGAACAGGACGGTCACTACGCCCAGCAGCTCCCGGTCCTCCAGTTGCTTGTCCTCGAACTCGCCCATCAGGTTCCGCGCGGCTTCCCGCAACACTTCACTCCGCCCGGTATAGCCGTGCTCCTCTGCGAACTCGTCGATTCGATTCAACAACTCTTCTGGCATCGAGACGCTCGCGACAGTCATGTACTAATAGAGAGGGGCCGAGTTAATAAGTTTCAACCTTCGCCACTCGAACCGACTGCCCGGCGGCGATCAGTCGAACCGAACGCCGAGGTCGTGCAGGCCGTCGTTATGTTGAGCGACGTTGATCAGCAGGGGGGTCAGCCCCTCAATCTCGGCGGCGTTGGCGAGTCCACCTGCGTCCAGTGGGCGCAGTCCCTCGATCCCGGCGGCGAGATCCGCGACGATGTCCCTGGCATCGGCGTCCTCGCCGACCAGCAACGTATCGATCCCGAGGTCGGCGTCGAGGTTGGCCAGCCGATCCGCGGGGAGGTTGTGGAACGCGCCGACTACCGGAACCTCCTCGGGCGCGGCCTCGGCGGCCAGCGCGGTCACGCTGCCGGCCCCGGGGCGGTTGTAGTGAAAGCCGGCCTCGTCGCGTTTCATCCCGACGGCTGGAGTGACGAGGATGGTGCCCTCTGAAAGCGCGTCGGCGACGGATTCGATCGTATCCGCGAGGTGGTAGGCCGGGACGGCCGCGACGACGACGTCGGCTCCGGCGGCAGCCTCGGAGTTCTCGGCCGCGCCGATCGACACCTCGCGGCCGCGGCTGTCCAGTTCCGTCTCGTATTCCTCGGCTTTGGTCCGGGCTTTGGTCTGCTCGCGCGAGCCGATCACGAGGTCGTGGTCGGTGTCGTAGCCCCACCGCAGCGCCAGTCCCTGGCCGATGTCTCCAGTACCGCCGAGTATTGCGATCTCCATACGCGACTGTTCGGCGAGAGGCGAATAAGCGTAGCGCTACCGGATATCAGATATCGAGGTCCAGACGCGACGCCACCCGGTCGAGAATCACCTGCGCGCCGCCGTAGAAACACACCCAGACGGTGATGGCGAACGCGACCGTACTCCCGAGCAACTGGACCCCAGTTCGGGCCGGTCCGTCGGCGACTGCGAGCCCGGGAACCCCGCCGAAGACGACGCTCCCGACGAACAGCGTCGAGAAGTAGACGGCGATCCCGAGCCAGCCGCCGAAGACGAGCCACTGCTCCCAGCGAGTCCACAGCAGGCCCGCGAGAACGAGTCCGCTCGCGAGCGCGAGCAGGAGGGTAAACTGGATCGTCGAGAGCGCCGCCGGTGGTCGCGTGACTGCACTGACGACCAGCCCGGTCGTCATCCCGAGTCCCAGCGCCCACGTGGCCACCCCGATCCGGTCGCGGGCCATCTATTCCAGGAGGTCGGGCAGGTCGTTCACGGAGTCGAGCACGGCACTCGCGCCCTCTCGCTCGTACTTCCGTCGACCCTCCTCTCCCGTGAGACCGCCGGTCAGTACGCCGACGCCGTGGTAGGTTCGGCTCGCGTCGGCCTCGGCGGCGTTGGTCGCTGTCCGGACGTCGTCGAGGGTGTCGCCGACGAAGACGACCGATTCGCTGTCGAAGCGCTCGGCCAGCGTCACCAGTGCGTCCGGGTCGGGCTTGCCGGCCTCCCAGTCGTCCATCGTGAAGCGGTGCTCGTCCGAAATATCGAGGCCCACGCGGTCGAGGGCGATGTCGGCCTCGGCGGCGGGTCGGCCAGTCAGCACGCCCACGTCGAATCGCTCCAGGAGTTCGTCCCGAACCTCGGGGTCGAGCAGCACGGGTTCGTCGTGGATGTAGCCCTCCGTCTGGAGTTCGGGTGAGCCGCCTTCGATCTCGCGGTAGAGTTCGCTTCCGAGGTAGAGTTGCTGGAAGACGTCTCGCAGGCGCTCGCGGTCCCAGGCGTCGAGGACGCGCTCGCGCTCGGCCGGATCGAGTTCGTCGTCGACGACCGAGCGGGCCGCGCCGAGGCCGCCGCCCGATTCGGCGATCCGATCGGTGAAGGTCTCGATGCTCAGCGGGAATCCCTCTCGGCCCGCGAGCACGTACAGCGCGACGGCGTCGGTCAGTTCCCAGTCGTTGTTGAACCCGCCGGCGTCTTTGAACTGCTGGATGGCGGGCTGGGCGATCGTCTCGCCGTAGATCCGCTCGACGCTCTCGACGATTGCCCGGCGGTACGATCCCGCCACGTCCACGAGCACCCCGTCGATGTCGAGGACGGCTGTGTCGGCGTCCATATCTGCTCACTCGGGTGCCTCCTTGAAGGCGGTTCCGGCATCGGCCCCAGCGGCGGTCTGACACCGCGCCCGACCAGTGCCGGGATTTTTATTTCGGTGTCTCTCATACAGGAGTGCATGCACGTCGACATCGTGCCGGTCGGTGACGTCCCCGCGGTCGTCAAGCGCGAGGCTTCGACCGGCCTCCGGACGGTCTACAACTGTGACGTCACGGTCCACGACGCACAGCCCATCCCGACCGGCGCGTACGATTCCAACCGGGACCAGTACCGTGCCGAGGAGTTCATCGAACTGGCCAGCCGCGTCGGATCTGGAAAGAAAAACATCGCCATCACTCCCAAGGATCTGTACTACCGCCGGCGCAACTACGTCTTCGGTCTCGCCTATCTCGACGGCAACGGCTCCGTCATCTCGACCTTTCGCCTCCAGACCTCTTCGGATGGCGGCCTCTCGAATCGCTCCTCGAGCGAGGTCTTCGCCGAGCGCGTCCGCAAAGAGGTCGTCCACGAGATCGGCCACACCCTCGGGCTCGAACACTGTGACAACAAGCGCTGCGTGATGAACTTCTCGCCCACCGTCCGCGAAGTCGACGTCAAAGAGCAGAACCTCTGTGGCACCTGTCAGCGCCAGGTCCTCTGAGTTCGCGACGTTCTCCCGCTCGTCCCGCGCTATTCCTCGCTGGCGTCCTGAAGCGCCCCCAGTAGCACGGTCTCGTCGACGAACAGTTCGAACTGCTTGGTGCCGTCGACGTACACGACCGGCACCGTCTCGCCGTAGCGCTCCCGGAGGTCGGGATCGCTGTCGACGTCGATCTGCTCGATCGCGACCTCGACGTCGGCCGCCTCGGCGACGGACTCGATCGTCTCCAGGGCGTCTTCGCACAGTTCGCAGGGATGGCGGCGGTAGATCGTGATCGGGACTGGGTCGGACATCGCGCCTGACTAGGTCCTGTGGACGGTTGTGTCCTTCCAAACTGGCTAGGCGATAGCCTTCTATCCGCAGAGTTCATCGGTCCGGTATGAGCGACTGGACTCTCTCGGACGTCTCTGCGCTCGACGACCAGACCGTCGTCGTCACTGGCGCGAACAGCGGGATCGGCTTCGAGGCGACGCGCATGTTCGCCGACCGTGGCGCGACCGTCGTGATGGCCTGCCGGAGTACCGACCGCGGCAACGACGCCAAAGAGGAAATCCTCGAAGAACTGCCCGACGCCGACCTGCACGTCCGCAAGTGTGATCTCGCGGATCTCGACTCGATCCGGGCGTTCGCCGAGCACCTTCACGACGACGTCGACGCGGTGGACGTCCTCTGTAACAACGCGGGCGTGATGGCGATCCCGCGCCGGGAGACCGCCGACGGCTTCGAGATGCAGCTCGGCGTCAATCATCTGGGCCACTTCGCGTTGACTGGCCAGCTACTCGATCTCCTGCGAGCCAGCGACGGGCAGGCCCGGATCGTCACTCAATCGAGTGGCATGCACGAGCGCGGCGAGATCGACTTCTCGGACCTGCAGGGCGAACAGTCCTACGCCAAGTGGGACGCTTACGGCCAGAGCAAACTCGCGAACGTCCTCTTCGCCTACGAACTCCAGCGGCGGCTCGACGCCGCCAGCGAAGACGTGCTCAGCGTCGCCTGTCATCCAGGGTACGCCGACACCAATCTCCAGCGCCGCGGTCCAGAGGAGTCGGGATCGACCCTGCGGCTGTACGCGATGAAAGTCGCCAACGCCGTCCTCGCACAGCCGGCCGAAAACGGCGCGCTCCCGATGGTGTACGCGGCCGTCGCCGACGGCGTCGACGGCGGGAGCTACGTCGGTCCCGGCGGCTTCATGAACATGCGCGGCGCGCCCGAACCCCAGCGCTCGAGCGATCGATCGTACGACCAGGAGGTCGCGCGACGCCTCTGGGATGTCTCGGAGGGACTGACCGGCGTCACTTACGAGTCGCTCGACGTGAAGACCAGCGCGAACACCTGACTGTCTGGGCAGCGGGTCGAGGGCATTAGGAGTCGGTCCGGTGGGTGCCGGCAAAGCCAGCCATCCGCTTGGCGGCAGTCTCAGTGATGGTTTGCTCTACCATCGCCACTGCTCGGTCGATATCCGCCGCTCGAAGCGAGACGACGGCCCACGGGGACACGAATGACGGTTCTCTCAGCGTCCCCCTGACAAACGCTCCGTCGAGCGGGAGCGACGGCGCATATTCTTTCGTCGTGATTCCGACGGCGATATACTGGCTCCCCGCGAACGGATGCGTCTCGTCGCTGAGCACAAGATAGGGCCGCCGTGGCGTGTTTCCGTACGGATCCGTGGCGACGACGACAGCTCCGCGTTCGTACATCACTCGTCACTCTCTGCGTCGATATCTGGGAGGTCGGCGTCCCAGTCGGGATTGCGGTCGTAATAATCGCCGTCGAACTGCTCGGCAACCGCACGCAGACCGATCTCGCTGGCCGTCTGGGCGTCGTAGGCTTCGAGATCGATCGCCCAATAGTCCCCCTTGTGTCGGACGAGTCCGCGTTCTTCGAGCCGCCCGAGCGTCGTCCCGACACTCCCGCGTGGAATGTCGAGTTCGTCGGCGATCTCGCTCGGCGTGAACCCGAGGTCCGGATACGCCGCGAGATACCTCAGAATCTGTCGGCCGTTCGTCCCTTCCCCAGGGAGGTCAGTCGGCCGGTAACTATCGAAATCGACGGGCATTGTAACTGTACGTAACTCTACGTCAGTATACGTAATCAATCTGTGGTCCTCCCCTGGCGTCGAACGTCTCGTTCGAGACGACGGCCGACAGATACGATGCCACCCAGGCTTAAGCCGTCTGCCTGCAAACCCGGGGCCAATGGGACTCGCCGACTACCACGTGCCCGAGTTCGACCCGGTCGCCGCTGACGAGGCGACCGTGACGACCGATCACTGCCGATTTACCGTCCTGACGCCCCGGCTGCTGCGACTCGAATACGACCCCGACGGCGAATTCGAGGACCGACCGACACAGACGGTGTGGTATCGCGACCAGCCCGTCCCCGACTTCGAGGTCACGCGCGTCGACGGTCGTCTGGAGCTCCGTACCGACCACCTCCACCTGCGTTACGACGTCGGTGAGCAGTTCAGCGCCGACTCGCTGTCGATCACCCTCACTGGATTCGAAGAGACCTACCACTACGGCGACGAGGAAGACAACCTCGGCGGCACGACTCGGACGCTGGACGGCGTCGACGGCAAGACCGACCTCCAGAACGGCCTGCTCGCTCGCGACGGCTGGACCGTGCTGGACGACGCCGACAGCCTCGTGTTCGACGACGGCTGGGTCACCCCGCGGGACGCGGCCGACGAGTACGAGGATCTGTACTTCTTCGGGTTCGGCCACGACTACCTGGGCGCGCTCCGGGCCTACACCGACATCGCGGGCGACGTTCCGATGATCCCCCGATGGGCGCTGGGCAACTGGTGGAGTCGCTACTGGCACTACACCCAGGACGAACTCCGCGACGTGATGACGGGCTTTCGCGACCGCGAGCTGCCCCTCTCGGTCTGTGTCATCGACATGGACTGGCACGTCGTCGACAACCCGAATCACGACGGCTGGACGGGCTGGACCTGGAACCGCGACCTCTTTCCCGACCCCGAGGGCTTCGTCGACTGGCTCCACGAGTCGGGCCTGCAGACCACGCTCAACCTCCACCCCGCGGAGGGCGTCCACTCCCACGAGAGCCAGTACCGGGCGATGGCCGAGCATATGGGAATCGACCCGAACACCGGGAAGCCAGTCGAATTCGACGCCAGCGACATCGAGTTCCTTCGTGGGTATTTCGATCACGTGATCGATCCGATGGAAGACGAGGAGGGGATCGACTTCTGGTGGATCGACTGGCAGCAGTGGCGCGAATCGCCGGAGATGGAGGGGCTCGATCCGCTGTGGGCGCTCAACCACCTCCACGCCCTCGACCGCACGCGGGACGGTCGCCGCCCGTTCATCCTCTCGCGGTGGGCCGACGTCGGGAATCACCGCTATCAGATCGGGTTCTCCGGCGATACGGTCATCACCTGGGACTCGCTGGCCTTCCAGCCCTATCTGACGAGCGCTGCGTCGAACGTCCAGTTCGGCTGGTGGAGCCACGACATCGGCGGGCACTTCGGCGGGACCGGCGATCCGGACTCCTTCGGGGAGCTGTACGCCCGCTGGACGCAGTTCGGCGCGTTCAGTCCGATCAACCGGATCCACACCTCGAAGATGCCCTACGTGGACAAGCGGCCCTGGACGTTCGGCGGCGACGTCGCCGACGCGCTCGAAGACGCGCTCGTCAGGCGGCACGAACTCGTGCCGTACCTCTACACCATGGCCTGGCGCAACCACGACCGGGCCGAGCCGCTGGTCCAGCCGCTGTACTACCACCATCCCGAACAGGACGCCGCGTACAATCGCCCCAACGAGTACTACTTCGGGAGCGAACTGCTGGTCGCACCCCACGACCGCGAGCGGGGCGACGACACAAACCTCTCACGACGACCCGTCTGGCTGCCCGAGGGGGAGTGGTACGACTTCGAGTCCGGCGACCGCTACACTGGCGGCTTCCACACCCGCTACGGCGACCTCGAAGACGTCCCGGTCTACGCGAAAGCCGGGGCGATCGTTCCGCTGGACGGCGAGCCCGGATTCGGCGACGTCGACACCCCCGAGACCCTCCGGATTCTCACGTTCCCCGGCGCGGACAACACCTTCGAGTTGTACGAGGACGACGGGACGACTCAGGACTATCAGGACGACGAGTACGCGATCACCGAACTCTCCAGCCACTGGGAAGACGACTGGCTGGCCTTCGAAATCGGGCCGGTCCGGGGAGCGACCGAACACGTTCCCGACGGCCGGTCCTACGAACTCTGCGTCCGTGGGATCGACGACGCCGTCGAGGTGACCGTCGACGGTGCGGCCAGTCACGCCGAGTCGTACGATCCGGTGACCCGGACCCTGACTGTCGCCGTCGAAGACGTCGACCCGGGCGAGCAGGTGACGATCTACCTCGATGGCGACGGCCCTCTCGACGCCACCACGGACTGGCGACGGCGACAACTCGAGGATCTATTGTGGCACTTCGAGATGCCGGCGGGTGCGAAACCGCCGCTCGAGGAGACTGCCACACAGTTCTGCCGGGGCGACCGGGCCGATCTGGACTGGCTCGGGAACTTCGCGGCCGCGCTCACGCAGTCCCAGTTGCGGGCGATCGTCGAGACGCTCGTCGACGTCGGCGTCGAGCGGATCGACCACGCCGACACCGAACGGCTCGTGCTGTGGAACGAGGGCCGACGGACCGACGTCACCTACCAGTTCGCCGCCTTCGATCAGTGGGGCGTGCCGATCGATTGTGAGGGCGAGTCCCGCCGTGGCACGGCCCCCTCCTACGAGGTGATCGATCTCGCCGAGTTCGAAACCTTCGACTGGGAGTTGACGCTCAACTACGACGACCTCGTCTCGATCTCGGAGGCGGGCGAGGGCCACGACCTGACACAGGAGTGACAATCGGTGGTCGCGTGACGCCGCGCTTATAACCGAGCGCCGTGGAGGGCGGTGTAATGACCCTCGCGGAGTACCACGTGCCGGATTTCGATCCCGTGGCCGACGAGGCGGCGGTCGTCCGCGGCGATACCTATCGTTTCACTGTCCTCACGCCGCGACTCGTCCGCGCCGAGTACGACCCGGACGGCGAGTTCGAGGATCGACCGAGCCAGGTGTTCTGGTATCGCGACCAACCAGTCCCCGAGTTCGAGGTCACAGAAACCGACCACCGAATCACGATCGAAACCGACGCGCTCAGACTCCAGTACGAGCGCGGCGAGCCGTTCAGCGCCGAGACGCTGTCGGCGCACGTCCACGAGTTGGGAACCGTCTGGCACTACGGCGACGCCGACGACGCCAACATGGGCGGGACAGTCCGAACGCTCGACCGCGTCGAGGGCTCTACCGACCTCGAACCCGGGCTGCTGGGCGGCGACGGCTGGACTGTCGTCGACGACTCCGAGAGTCTCGTGTTCGAGGACGACGGCTGGGTCACACCTCGCGACGCCTCCCGAAAGTACGAGGACCTCTATCTCTTCGGCTACGGACACGACTACCTCGACTGCCTCAACGACTTCACCGCCGTCGCCGGCGACGTGCCGATGGTTCCCAGGTGGGCACTGGGCAACTGGTGGAGTCGCTACGAGGACTACAGCGCCGACGAACTGCAGGAACTGATGGAGCGCTTCCGTGAGGTGGACCTCCCGTTGTCGGTCTGTGTCATCGACATGGACTGGCACGTCGTCGACAACGCGTTCCACGGCGGCTGGACCGGGTGGTCGTGGAATCGCGACCTCTTTCCCGACCCCGAAGGGTTCGTCGACTGGCTCCACGAGTCGGGCCTGAAGACCACGCTCAACCTCCACCCCGCAGAGGGCGTCTACCCTCACGAGGACTGCTACGACGCGCTGGCCGAGCACATGGGAATCGACCCTGCCAGTGAGACGCCGATCCCCTTCGACGCCAGCGACGATACGTTCCTTCGTGGGTATTTCGATCACGTGATCGACCCGTTGGAAGACGAGGACGGCGTCGACTTCTGGTGGATCGACTGGCAGCAGTGGGAGGAATCACCAGAGATGGCGGGACTGGACCCGCTGTGGGCGCTCAACCACCTCCACGCACTCGACCGCACGCGGGACGGCCGCCGGCCGTTCATCCTCTCGCGATGGGGCGGCCTCGGCGGTCATCGCTATCCCGTCGGTTTCTCCGGGGACGCCTACATCTCCTGGGATTCGCTGGCCTTCCAGCCCTACCTGACGTCGACGGGCAGCAACGTCGACTTCGGCTGGTGGAGCCACGACATCGGCGGGCACTTCGGCGGCACCGGCACGCCGACCGGCTTCGGTGAACTGTACGCCCGCTGGGCACAGTTCGGCACCTTCAGCCCGATCAATCGCTTCCACACGGGCAACATCGACTACATCGACAAGCGGCCGTGGACGTTCGAGCCAACTGTTCGGGAGGCACTGGGCGACGCCATGCGCCGCCGGCACGAACTGGTGCCATACCTCTACACGATGGCCTGGCACAACCACGACGAGGGTGTCCCGCTCGTGCGGCCGATGTACTACCCCCATCCCGACACCGAACTGGCCTACCACGTCCCCCAGCAGTACTACTTCGGCAGCGAGCTGCTCGCCGCACCCTACGTCTCCGAACGCGCGGACGACACCAATCTCGCCAGGCAGACCGTCTGGCTGCCCGAGGGGGAGTGGTACGACTTCGAGTCCGGCGACCGCTACGACGGCGGTCTGGAGGCCTGCTACGGCGACCTCTCGGATACGCCCGTGTTCGCGAAAGCGGGGGCGATCGTTCCACAAGACGGCGACCCCGGATTCGGCGACGTCGACAATCCGGAGACGCTTCGCGTGCTCGCGTTCCCCGGCGCGGACAACACCTTCGAGTTGTACGAGGACGACGGGACGAGCCAGGCGTACCTCGACGGCGAGTACGCCACGACGACGCTCCGTCAGAGCTACGAATCGGGTCGGCTGGAGTTCACCGTCGAGGCCGCGACGGGCGCGCTCGAACACGTGCCGGACACCCGCGACCTCGAACTGTGTTTCCGTGGCCTGCGCGAGCACGTCGACGTCGCGGTGCGGGGCGGTGAGGAAACGATCGAGTACGACGCCGAGACCAGCACCCAGATCGTGCGGATCGACGACCACTCCAGCGACGAGTCGGTGACAGTGACGCTCACGACCGACGCGCCGACCCTCCGAGCGCCCGGAAGCGGGCGACTGGCCCGAACGAAGGCGATCTTGCGCCACCTCGAACTGCCGGCCCGCTCGAAACAACGGATCGAGGAGTACGCGACCGCGTTTCTCGACGGCAGGCGGTCCGATCTGACGTGGCTCGATAACTTCGCGGAGGTGGCGACCGGCGAGCAGCTCCGTGCGATCGTCGAGACGCTCTGTGACGTCGGTGTCGCCCACCTCGACAACGCAGACGGCGAGCGTCTCCTGCTGTGGAACGACGACGGCCGGACGGACGTTACCTACCGCCTGTCGACGTTCGAGCGCGGTGGCGTCCCGCTGGCCGTCGAGGGCGAGACCGAGCGCGGCCCGCTGCCCGGGCTGGAGATCGTCGAACTCGACGACCTCGCCGGCGAAGATTGGACGCTCACCGTCGAGTACGCCGACGCCGGAAGCGTCACGTTCGACGGCGAGGGCGTCGCAGACCGCTACGAGGGCGATGTCCGCTGACGGATTCGACTCCGAGAATTATATGGCTGGCTCTCCTACGTGGATTGATGACTGACGGTCGCCAGGTCTTCGTCGTCGACGGCGCGGGCCAATCGGTCGAGGCGTTCGCCTCGGGGCTGCAGGAGTCAGTCGGCGACGTGACTGCCGAGTCGGTCGATCTCGACGACGTGATGGTCCGCCTGTGCCGGTCGGCAGTCGATTGCCTGGTCGTTCCCGCGGATAGCACGGCCACCGACGTTTCGAACGTCGTCTACGCCGTCGACGGGCTGTATCCCGAACTTCCGACGGTCGTGTTCGGGACCGACCTTCCCGAGGTCGACACCGTGGCGGTCGACGCTGCGACACTCACCGACGCGACCGTCGTCGAGACCGTCGCGGACGTGCTCGACGGCGATCGGCCCCCGTCTGCACGCCAACCGACCCGTCGAGAGACGCTGCTCGCGGCGATGTTCGAGGGCTTTCCGGCCCATCTCTACGCCAAGGACGCCGACGCGCGCCACCTCATCACCAGTGACGAGCTAATCGCCCCTTCGGCGTTGCTCGGACTGTCCGATATGGAGACGCTCTCGGGCGACGAGATGTACGACGAGGCCAACTATGCCGACGACTTGCGCGTGATCGGGGCGGGGGAGTCGGTGCTCGACATCGACGAGTACGCCGACTCGACCGATAGCTTCCTTCGGACCTCGAAAGTCCCGTGGCGCGACGGTTCGGGCGAGATCGTCGGACTCGTCGGGATCACCCAGGACATGGGCGAACTTCGCGAGCAGAAAGAGGCCCTCCGCAGACAGAACAGGCGGCTGCGGAAAGTGGCGTTGATGACGGCCCACGAACTCCGCAACGAGTTGCAGGTCGCGACCGGCCACCTCTCTCAGATCGAGTGCGAGGGGGCCGCCGTCGACGACACCGGAGCCTCGATCGAGCGCGTGGCGGCGATCGTCGACAAGATCGTCTCGCTGGCGACGTTCAACCAACGCGAGCGCGAGTCGACGACGCTGTGGCTCTCGGCGCTCGTCCGGGACGTCTGGGAGGCGTTTTCGACGCCCGAGTCGGCGCTGGCGCTGGCCGACGACCGCCGGCTGGTGGCCGATCGCGACGCTACGCAGCTGCTGGTCGAGCTCCTGATCGACAACGCGATCGTCCACAGCGGGCCAGCGGTCACTGTCGAAGTCGGCGGGACCGAGTCGGGATTCTACATCGCCGATGACGGCCCCGGGATCGCGTTCGACCCGCCCGAGCGGGCGCTGGAACCGGCCACGACCACGGTCGACAGCGAGAGCGGCTTCGGTCTCTATATCGCCCAGCAGATCGCCGACGAACAGGGCTGGGTGCTCGACGTCTCGGCCAGCGACGCGGGCGGCGCTCGCTTCGACGTGACTGGGATCGAGTCTCCCTAGCAACGAGTGGCACACAACCGATTGTCCTTTAATCCCGGCGCGGATGGATTCTGGTATGGAGCGATTCGCCGACGTCGACGACCAGTACGACCCCGAAGCCGTCGAGGAGCGGGTCTTCGAGTACTGGGACGAGGTCGACGCCTACGAGAAGACCGTGGAGCACCGCGCCGACGGCGAGGACTTCTTCTTCGTCGACGGGCCGCCCTACACTTCCGGGGCCGCCCACATGGGGACGACCTGGAACAAGACGCTGAAGGACATCTACATTCGCTATCTCCGCATGCAGGGCTACGACGTGACTGATCGGCCCGGCTACGACATGCACGGCCTGCCGATCGAGACGCGCGTCGAGGAACGCCTGGACTTCCAGAACAAGAAAGACATCGAGGAGTTCGGCGAGCAGAACTTCATCGACGAGTGCAAGGCCTACGCCGAGGAACAACTCGAAGGTCTACAGAGCGACTTTCAGGACTTCGGCGTCTGGATGGACTGGGACGATCCCTACAAAACGGTGAACCCCGAGTACATGGAGGCCGCCTGGTGGGGCTTCCAGAACGCCCACGAGCGCGGCCTGGTCGAGCAGGGCAAACGCTCGATCAATCAGTGTCCCCGGTGTGAGACCGCCATCGCCAACAACGAGGTCGAGTACCACGACGTCGGCAAGCCCTCGATCTACGTCAAATTCCCCCTCTCGGATCGCGAGGGCAACCTCGTCATCTGGACCACCACGCCCTGGACCATCGTCGCCAACACCTTCGTCGCCGTCGACGGCGATCTCGACTACGTGGGTGTCGACGCCACGAAGGACGGCGAGACCGAACGGCTGTACGTCGCCGAGGCCGTCGTCGAGGACGTCCTGAAGGCCGGGCGCTACGAGGAGTACGAGGTCGTCGACACAGTCGAAGGAGAGGAGATGGTCGGCTGGGAGTACGACCACCCCCTTGCAGAAGAGGTGCCGGACCACGCCCAGGCCGAGGGGTCGGGCCAGGTCTACACCGCAGAGTACGTCGAAGCCGACCGCACGGGACTGGTCCACTCCGCGCCCGGCCACGGTGAGGAGGACTTCGAGCGCGGGCAGGAACTCGGGCTGGAGATCTTCTGTCCGGTCGGGCCGGACGGCACCTACGAGGAGGCGGCGGGCAAGTACGCCGGCACCTTCGTCCGTGACGCCAACGACGAGATCATCGCCGACCTCGATTCAAATGGGCACCTCCTGTCGAGCGAGTCGGGTCACACCGTCCGCGAGGGGCAGTGCTGGCGCTGCGATACGGACATCGTCCGGATCGTCACCGACCAGTGGTTCATCACGATCACCGACATCAAGGACGAACTGCTCGATCTGATCGAGGATTCGGAGTGGCATCCGGAGTGGGCCCGGGACAACCGGTTCAGAGACTTCGTCGAGGAGGCTCCCGACTGGAACGTCTCCCGGCAGCGCTACTGGGGGATCCCGATCCCCATCTGGACTCCTGAAGATTGGTCTGGGGAGATGAGCGACGCCATCGTCGTCGGCGACCGCGAGGAACTGGCAGAGCGCGTCGATCAGGAGATCGACCCCGATACGGTGGACCTGCACAAGGACACCGTCGACGAACTGACGATCACCGAGGACGGCCGCACCTACAGCCGCGTCGGCGACGTCTTCGACGTGTGGCTCGACTCGTCGGTCGCGACCTGGGGCACCCTCGACTATCCCGAGCAGAGCGAGGCCTTCGAGGAGCTGTGGCCGGCCGACCTCATCATCGAGGCCCACGACCAGACCCGCGGCTGGTTCTGGTCCCAGCTCGGGATGGGTGGCGCGTCGGTCGGTGAGATCCCCTACGAGCAGGTGCTGATGCACGGCTACGCCAACATGCCCGACGGCCGCGGGATGTCCAAGTCCAAGGGCATCCTCGTCGACCCCCACGAGGTCATCGACAACCACGGCCGGGACCCGATGCGGCTGTTCCTCCTCTCTGTCACCGCGCAGGGCGAGGACATGCGCTTCTCCTGGGACGAGACCGCCGAGATGCAGCGCCGACTCAACATCCTCTGGAACGTCTTCCGCTTCCCGCTGCCCTATATGCGGGCGGACGGATTCGATCCCGAGGCGACCACAGTCGACGAGGTCGATGATGATCTGGAACTCATCGACGAGTGGCTCCTGTCGCGCCTGCAGACCGTGAAGGCCGAGATGGACGACGCCTTCGAGGACTTCGAGCACGACAAGGGACTGCACGCCCTCCTCGACTTCGTGGTCGAGGACGTCTCCCGGTTCTACATCCAGGAGGTACGGGAGCGCATGTGGGAAGAAGAGGACAGTCCGAGCAAGCTGGCCGCCTACGCGACCCTGTATCAGGTGCTCGAAGAGGTCGTCGCGCTGCTCGCGCCGTACGCGCCGTTCGTCAGCGAGCAGATCTACCAGCACCTCACAGGAGAGTCAGGTCATCCGACGGTCCACATGTGTGACTTCCCCGAGCGCGAGGGGCAGTGGCAGAACGCCGGACTGGAAGACGACATCGAGGTCGTTCGCGCCGTCGAGGAGGCCGGCTCGAACGCCCGCCAGCAGGCCGAGCGGAAACTTCGCTGGCCCGTCAAGCGCGTCGTCGTCGACGTCGAAAACGACGAGACTGGCGACCTGCCAGGGACGATCGAACTCCGCGCCGACCTGATCGCCGACCGCCTCAACGCCCGGAAGATCGAGGTCGTCGGGCCCGACGCCGACTGGGGAGAACTCACCTACAGCGCCGAGGCTGACATGAGCAAGCTCGGGCCAGCCTTCGGCGGCGACGCCCAGGAGATCATGCAGGCCTGCAACGAGGCCCGGATCGCCGAGCCCTCGGTCGCGGCGCTGGAAAGCGCCGTCGCCGAGGAACTCGGACGGGGCGTCGACCTCGACGAAGAGATGGTCGAGTTCGTCCGGCAGCTCCCCGAGGGCGTCGCCGGAACCGGGTTCCAGGCACTCGACGGTGAGGGCGTCGTCTACGTCGATACGACGCTGACCGAGGATATCGAGAGCGAGGGCTACGCTCGGGAGGTCATCCGGCGCGTCCAGGAGATGCGCAAGGACCTCGAACTCGATCTCGAAGCACGCATCCGCGTCGAACTGGACGTCAGCGACGAGCGCGTTGCCGACCTCGTGAGCCAGCACGAAGGCCTCGTCAAAGAGGAGGTCCGTGCGGACGTCCTCGGCGAGGTTGCGGATGGCCACCGCAAGACTTGGGAGGTCGAAGGGATCGAGATGGAGATTGCGGTGGTTCCAGTGGCTGAAGCAGAGGCGTAAGTAGAGGACCAGCATACGGCGCGACTGGAGCGAGCGCCGTTTCGCTCGACCGAGCGGTGCGAGGCCGCGTCAGCGGCCTCGGGATGGCCGAACGGCGGAGCCGTGAGGCAGTGAGGTCGAGGTGTTTTTCCCCACGTTTTTGCAAGGTGCGGTGCGCGAACGTGGTGAGCGAATCCGACGCAGTAAAAAGTGGTCGCGAGATTGCGGTCGTGCCGGTGGCTGAGGCAGAGGCGTAGAGCAGGACGACTACCGCACGTTTTCTCGGGGAAAGAGGCTCAGACGAACGGATGAACGATTCTGGAGCACAGAGCAGAGCCCTCAGCCGCCAAACGACAGCGTCTGTCCGTCACGTTCGTGCGAGCGGACCAACCCGACGACGAGATAGACGAACGGCGTGTCCACGAGCGCGATCAGCAGTTTGAGGAGGTACTGGCCGACGATCAACTGGAGCGCGGTATCGAGCGATGCTCCCTGAAAGGCGACGAACCCGACGGTGATGAAGATCACCGTGTCCAGCAGTTGGCTCGTGGCGGTCGAGCCGATGTTGCGCAGCCAGAGGTACTCGCCGTCGGTCGCGTCGCGGATCCAGTGGAAGACGATCACGTCCCAGTTCTGGCTGACGAGATAGGCGGCGAGACTGCCGACGACGATGCCGGTCGACGCGCCCAGCACGTTCGTGAATTCAGCCTGGCCGACCTCGGTGACGAACGGTGGCGCGATCGGCGCGTAGATCGTACTCCAGACCAGCGCAAGCAGGACGAAGTTCATCACGAAGGCGACGTTGACCATGACCTGGGCGGCGCGGCGGCCGTACAGTTCGGCGTAACAGTCCGACGCGAAGAACGTCAGCGCGTACGCCAGCGCCGCGCCCGGCAGGAACAGCGTCTCGCCGGCGATCGGAACCGACAGCGGCAGGTCGAACGCCAGGACCTTCGAGGCGGTCACCTGTGCGGTCACCAGCGCCGTCACGAACAGCGAAAGCAGCGCGACCTGTCCGACGGCCAGGCGGTGGTTACTCGTACTCATCGTCGAGTCTGTCGTGGCGGGCGTCGATTTCGTCGAGCGCGTCCAGCGTCTTCCGGATGGAGGCGCGGATGGCCTCGCTGCGGTTGACGAACTTCCCCTCTTCGCCGACGTGACTGTCGAGGTCGTCCAGCAACTCCTGTGGGACTTCGACGCTTATCTTGGGCATATTCGAGCCATACTCTAGGCATATCCTTTATTTAATCGGTCGCGACGTCCGGGCGTTTAAACCACTCGCGGCCCTTGATCGAGGTATGCCAATGAAAGGGTCGGGCGAGGCGTCTTTGCGGGAGATCGACCGCTACGATGGCGGAGTGGGCTGGATCGCCTATCCCGACGAGGACATGCAGCGGGCGAGCCACGCCGTCGTCGGCGAGAACGGCGGCGTCTGGGTCGTCGATCCCGTTGACGCCGCGGGACTGGACGAACTGCTCGCCGAGTACGGCGAGGTCGCAGGGGTTGTCGTCCTGCTCGACAGGCACAAGCGCGACGCGGCCGCGATCGCGACCCGACACGACGTCTCGGTGTACGTCCCCGACTTCATGGACGCGGTCGCCCAGGAACTGGACGCCCCGGTCGAGCGGGTCTACACCGATCTCGGCGAGTCGGGCTTCGGTGTCCACGAGCTGATCGACAACGCGTTCTGGAAGGAGGCGATCATGTACGGCGAGCACGACGACACGCTTCTGGTCCCCGAGGCCCTCGGCACCGCGGAGTACTTTCTGGTCGGCGAGGAGCGGATCGGCGTCCACCCGGCCCTGCGGCTGAAACCGCCGAAACGGCTCCGACGGTTCGACCCCGAGCGAGTGCTCGTGGGGCACGGTGCGGGGATCCACGAGGACGCAGGCGAAGCCATCCGGACCGCGTTCTCGGGGGCGCGCCGGCGGACGCCGCGACTCTACGCTAAGACGGTCCGGTCGATGCTGTTCGGATGACCAAGCAGTGCTACGCCACGGCAGGACTGGTCGAGTACCTCCTCGACCATGCCCGCGAGCGCGAGCCACAGTCGGTGACGGTCTCGCTCGCGGTTACGCCCGCCGGTGAACTCGACGTCACCGACCTCCCCGAAGAGACACCCGTGTTCACCCACTTCTACGTGCCCGAGGCGGGCGGGTCGGTCAACGCCGTCTTCGGGATGGATCTGGGGACGCCCGCCGGCCAGACCAAGGGCCGGTTCGTCTCCCACCCGAACGGCAACCTCGACGTGTCGAAGACTGACGACCTCCACGCGGTCGTGTTCGTCGCGATCCCGCCGTGGGATCGCGAGTCGCTGGCGGCGTTCGACCGCAGCGGGAGACGGCTGACGCTCGAAGTGCTGGACATCGAACCACCGGAAGAACTGCTTTGAGGGTTCAGACTGACTACTCCAGGTATCCCAGGTCCTGCAGTTGCTCGGTGATCTCGGCGAACTGCGCCTCGGTGAGTTCGCCCTCGCGCTGGTGCTGGACGACGATGCTCCGCAGCAGGAATCGAACGAGGTCGCTCGTACTGGAAAAGCTCGTTCCCTCGATGGTCTCTTCGACGCGGTCGGCCAGGTCTTTCGGGATGGAAACGGTGGTGTAGTCGGTCATACCCGACAGCAGGCCCGC